>Ga0265327_10000092_pt1 | contig 195619 bp, 177 predicted proteins | sample 41621metaG_FD_202089 | JGI IMG/M metagenome (GOLD analysis project Ga0265327, IMG submission 202089) | Rhizosphere microbial communities from Carex aquatilis grown in University of Washington, Seatle, WA, United States - 4-16-21 metaG | ecosystem: Host-associated > Plants > Roots >...
AATGGTCATGTCAGCGCGCGATCATCATCTCGCCGCCCCAGTAGCCGGCGGCGGACATCAGGCCGGCCGCGATGCCGACCACGACCAGGTAGCCCGCGAACATCCGCCGGGTGGCGCGCGTCCCGGTGGCGATCCGCCACACGGCGAGGGCGACGAGCAGCCCGAAGGCCGGCCACACGAACAGGTGGTGCAGCCGCAGCGCGCCGTGGCCGAGCAGCATGCCCTTGGTCATGAGCAGGCCCGAGGCGACGGCGGGCACGCTGCCCAGCGCGCCCAGCACCATCATCCAGTAACCCGCGGCATGCAGGTCGCGCGCCAGCGGCCGCGCGCCGAGGGCGAACGCCGCGCCGTCGAGCGCGCCGGAGGCGAGCGCGAGAGCGAGCGGAAAATGCACGGTCGCGCCGTGCGCCTTGGCCCAGACGGTCGGGTCCATGCGCTCAGCTCGAGGCCAAGGTCGAGTCCACGATGACGAGGGTCGGGTGGTTCTCGACGTAGGAGACGCTGGTAAGGCCGAGGAAGGAGCGGAGCTTCGGCGCGTCGACGAGCATCGGGCCGGGCTTGGGCGCGGTGCCGGGCTCGGGCTGCGGAAAGGCCGTCGAGCGCGCCGTGTGGAAGGTCATGTTGCCCTCGACCTTCTGCAGCGCCTGGTGGATGTGACCGTTGAGCACGGTGACGGAGCCGAAGCGCTTCATGAGCGCGAGCGCCTTGGTGCCGTCGTCCGTGCCCCAGCCCCACTTCGGGTAGACCATCCAGAGCGGCACGTGGGCGAAGACGACGAGCGGCGTCTCGGCCGAGAGTGGCGCGAGGTCCTTTTCCAGCCAGTCGAGCTGCTCGGCGCCGAGCACGCCGAGGCCGCCCTCGGTGACGCCCTGCACGTTGACGAGGCCGACGAAGTGCGCGCCCTTCTGGTCGAAGCTGAACCAGCCCTGGCCGCGCGTGCCCCTGCCGAAGCGCTCGCGATACATCGCGCCGTTGTCGTTGAGGATGTCGTGTTCGCCCGGCACGTAGAACACCTGCTTCGTGCGGCAGTCCTTCATCATCTGGTCGAGGGCGTCGAACTCGCCCGGCTCCGCCAGGTGCGTGAGGTCGCCCGTGTGCAGGATGAACTCCGGCGCGACCGCCTGCGCGTTGATGCGGGCGATGGTCTCGCGGAACGTCGCCGCGACGTCGGTGTTCGCGGGTTTCTTGAAACCGATATGGCTGTCGCTGATCTGGACGAAGTTCAACGTGCCGGCCGGCGCGGGCAGGGCGGGTGTGTCCGTGGTCTGGCCGAGTGCGCGCGAGGTGAGCACGCCGGCGTTGAGGGTCCAGAGCACGCCGGTGCCGGCCCAGGCCATGCATTTGAGGAAGCCGCGGCGGTCGACGCCGTCGTTGCTGTGATTGTGGACGATATGGTCGTTCATGGGAAATGGAGGAGGTTGGGAGGTGCGGGCGCGGTGGCCCTTTGCCGTTGAATACTCCGGGCCGGGCCGGAATATTCCTGCCGCTGGCGAAAATGAATTTTTCCGCATCCGCGGGAATATTCGGACCCCCGCCGGCGTCTTTACCCGGATGGAAGCCCCCGCGCCCCACGTGTCGCCGACTTTCGACCACCTCATGCTGCCTCATCTGGATGCCGCCTACAACCTGGCGCGCTGGCTCCTGCGCAACGATCACGACGCGCAGGACGCCGTGCAGGAGGCCTGCCTGCGCGCCTACCGCGCCTTCGACCGGTTTCGCGGCGGCGACGGGCGCGCGTGGCTGCTGACCATCGTCCGCAACGTCTGCTACACCCATCTCCGCTCCGTCCGGCGCGAGCCGGCGATCGAGGCCTTCGAGGACGACCTCCACGGCTCGACGGAGACCCCGGGCGAGGCCAGGGCGCTGGCCTGGCGCGAGACCAAGGGCGAACTGCTCCGCGAGGCGCTCGAGCGCCTGCCGGCGGAATTCCGCGAGGTCATCGTGCTGCACGAGCTCGAGGGCCTCGCCTACCGCGAGATTGCCACCGTGGCGGAGATCCCGCTGGGCACCGTCATGTCACGCCTGGCCCGCGCGCGCCACAAGCTGCAGACCGAGCTGCTCGGCCTTGCCGGCAAGGAACCTTCCCATGGACTGTAACGAAATCCGCGGCTTCATCGATGCCGACACCGACGGCGAGCTCGACCTCGTCCGCCACCTCGAGCTCGCCGCCCACCTGCGGACCTGCCCGGACTGCGCCCGCCGCGCCGAGTCCGTCCACGCCCGGCGCGACGCCCTGCGGCAGGAGCTGCCGCGTTTCACCGCGCCACCGCAACTGGCCGGCCGGATCCGCGCCGCGCTCCAGGCCGAGAGCGCGCCGCCGGCCGCCGCCGCCGTGGCCCCGCGGCGTCTGCCGCTGTTTTCGCCGCTCTGGAATGTCGCCGGCCTCGCGGCGTCGCTGGCCTTTGCGGTTCTGGTCGGTTTTTCGTGGGGCAATGCCCGCGCCCGCGCCAACCTCCTCGTGGACGAAGCCGTCGCCGACCATGTCCGTTCGCTCCAGGCCGGCCACCTGACCGATGTGGTCTCGACCGACCGGCACACGGTGAAGCCGTGGTTCGCCGGCAAGCTCGACTTCGCCCCGCCCGTGGCCGATCTGGCGGCGGCGGGTTTCCCGCTTGGCGGCGGACGGCTCGAGCACCTCGCCGGCCGGCCCGCGGCCGCGCTGGTCTTTCACCGGCGGCAGCACGCCATCAACCTGTTCGTGTGGCCCGCCGATTCCGGGGCGGTCGCCGCCCGCCAGTCCGGGCGCGACGGTTACAACACGGAATCCTGGTCGCAGGGCGGGATGAATTTCCTCGCGGTCTCGGAGATTCCCGCCGGCGAACTCAGCCAGTTTGCCGCCGCCTTCCGCGCGACCGGTCCGTGATCTGGCGCAGGCAGGATTCCTTATCCACGGCCGGCGCCTTATAACCGGGGCTGTTGGGCCGGAAGGGTGGCTGTGTGGCACGGGGAGTGCAGCAGACGGAGTCCAGCCGCGCCGTCGCGTGGCCCGAACTCTCATCCACCCATGAATACACCACTGGAGAAATCAGACGGTTATTTCGCGGCGGAGCTGCGCGACTCGCGTGCTCCTTGGATCAAGCCTCCGACTCCCTTTGTCACCATCTCGCGCGAGAGTTGCGCGGGTGGCTCCGGCCTCGCGCAGCTTCTGGCGGAACGGCTGAACCTGGCCGGCCCGCTCGGCACTCACTGGGAGATTTTCGGCGGCAACGTTATCAACCAGATGCTCGTGGCCAACCAGCTGCCGGAACAGTTCGCCCGGTTCCTGCCCGAGGACCGCGTGCCCGAGATGAGCGCGACGATCGGCGAGATCGTCGGCCGGCACCCGAGCCTCTGGGAACTCGTCCAGAAGGCCAACCAGACGATGCGGCGGCTCGCGAAGGACGGGCAGACCATCCTCGTGGGCCGGGGCGCCAACTTCGCCACGGCCGGCTTGGGGGGCGGCATCCACGTTCGCCTCGTCGCGCCGCCGGACCACCGGGCGCGCTACTACGCGCGGCGCTTCAATGTCCCTGAGGCCGAGGCCCTGGCGCACAACGCGAAGTGCGACGCCGCGCGCCGCCGCTACGTGGAGGCTCATTTCAACGCCGACGTCGCCGACCCGGCCGCCTACGACCTCGTGATCAACACCGCCCACGTGCCGCTGCCCGAGGCCGCCGACATGATCGCCACCCACCTGCGCGCCCAGAATCAGGTCGCGGCCTGAGCGACGGACTTGCCCCGCCGCGCCGGATGCGCACGCTGGGTGGATGCGGCTTCGATCCCTTTTCCAAAACTGGTTCGCGCGTTGCGTCCTGGCCTTGGGCGCGGCGATATCCGCTGCGGCCAGCGAGCCGCTGCCGGACCTTGTCTTCGGCAACCTGCCGCCGCGCGACGTGCGGGTCTATCTGCCGCCCGGCGGGGTGACGCGGGCCACGCCGGTCCTGGTGGCGCTGGACGGACAGTCTATGCAGGCGTGGAAGCTGGAGGAAACCCTGGCCGCGCTCGCGACCAGGCGCGGCGTGGCCCTGCCGCTGGTCGTGGCGATCCCGGCGGCCGAGGGCGAGGGCCGGACCGATGAATACGGCTTGGCGAGCACGCTGGATTTTGCCGGGCGCGGCAAACGTTCCGCGGAATTCCAGCGGTTCGTGGTCGAGGTGGTTCTGCCCGCCGTGCGCAAGCGCTACCAGGTCCGGTCCGATCCGGCGCGCACGGGGATCATGGGAGCGTCGCTGGGCGGTCTCGCGGCCTTCGACCTTGCGTGGCATTATCCGCAGACCTTCGGGTTCGCGGGGATCTTCTCGGGATCGCTGTGGTGGCGGAGCGACGACTCCTCGCCGGCGGCCCGGCAGTCGTCCCGGCTGGTGCACCGGCTGGTCCGCGAGACCGCGGCGCCCCCGACCGTGCGGCTCTGGTTTGAGGCGGGCACGGCCGACGAGAAGTCGGACCGCGACGGCAATGGTGTCATCGATTCGATCCAGGACACGACGGAGCTCATGCGGGAGCTCGAGCGGCTGGGCTTCCGGCGCGGCCCCGACGTCGAATATGACGAGATCGAGGGCGGCGAGCACAACGAGGCCACCTGGGCGAAGGCGCTGCCGGCTTTTCTCGAGTGGGCGCTGCCGCGGGATTGACTCGCCCCGGCGGCTGCGGTGCGATCCGCCACCGCCTCCCACATGAGCAACCTATCCCGCTACGACGACGAGATCGTCATCTCCTGGGCCGAACTGCACCGCGACGCCCGCTACCTCTCGCAGGTGCTGCACCAGATGGGCACCTGGAAGGGCATCATCGCCATCACGCGCGGCGGCCTGGTGCCCGCGGCGCTGGTGGCGCGCGAGCTGGAGATCCGGCTCGTCGACACGATCTGCGTGTCGAGCTACGACGCGGGCGCGGCCGGCGGCGCGGCGCAACACCAGGGCGACGTGACCCTGCTCAAGGGCGTGGCGGGCGACGGCGACGGGTTCCTGCTGATCGACGACCTCGTGGACACGGGGCGGACGGCGCGCTACGTGCGCGAGAAGCTGCCGAAGGCGCACTTCGCCACGCTCTACGCCAAGCCCGCGGGCCGGCCGATCGTCGACACCTGCGTGAAGGAATTTAAGCAGAACAAGTGGATCTTCTTCCCGTGGGACATCGACTACCAGTTCGTGAAGCCCATCAAGGAAGGCGGGCGCGCCAACGGCGGGCAGTGAGGCTGGTCGGAAGCGAGACAGATTCGCCTTGCGCGAAGCGCATTTATGGCGACCAGTATGTGTAGGTCAGTCAGAGTTCAGATGCACGGTTGGGATCGTGATTTGAGTCCGTCAGTAGACTGAGAAACGACTGCGTGAGTGACTTCGGCCGGGTAGTAACAAGGTCTGGAATCGTCAGGGCAGTGTTTGGAAAAGGAGCAGCGAGGCATGCGCTTCGGCACGGGTGTCGGGGTTCGGGTCGGGCTGTGCCGCGCCGGCCGGAGTCCGTGGAGCCCAATCGTCGGCCAGGGTGGGTGATCAGTCCTACCATCAACCAATGCGGACAGCCGCTCGGAGGAACCGCCATGAAACTCTCCCAACTTCTCCTGCAACGCGAGGCCCTGCTCCGGCAGGCGCACCTCTCCAACCTGGCCTTCGCCTATTCGCGCCTAGACCGGCTGGCCACCCGGGTCAACCGCGCCGGACTGCACGGCGAGGTCTGTCTCCGGCCGGCCGATCCGGCGACGGAGCGCTACTGCCCGGAACTCACCGCCGTGGAAGGCAGCCAGTCGGTCATCGAGGAGCACTTCACCGACGAGGATATTGCCGGGCTGGCCGACCTGGCCGAGCGGCCCGGCGGCCTGACGGATGAGGCGACGACCTTCCGCCTCGAGGAAATGGCCGCCGTGTTCGTGACGCCGCTGCGACGCCAGCTCGAGCAGGCCGGGGTGGACATGGAAGGGGCGGCCCGCGCGCCCGGGCTGCACAACCGCGAAGGCCCGGCCCGACGGTGATGCCCCGGCCGTCATCCGGCCGGGGGCAGGTTGGCAGAGGAAGAAACGGATTTGCGCACCTGGATGATACCTGCGTCTTTCCGGCATTTCCTTCCAAGCATGAAACCTTTGCCCCAAGGAACCGATGCCGTTTGCTGCGGCTGTGGCGCGATATTCCCCGGCACGGACGGGCCGATTCACCGTTACATGACTTCGTCACCGGCCTGCTGGGCCGCCTATGGCGAGGTGCTCGCCCGCGAATATGGCGACCCGGCCTACTGGCGGCTTCACCGCATGACCGTGGACGCTTACGCGGTTCAGCACCCGGGCTCGGTTTCGCGGCAGGCGATCCAGTCCGTCGCCGTGCACCTCTGTCGCCTGTGCATCATCCTGGAAGAGGGGTTCAGCATTGAGCACGCGAATGACGCGATGCTGGCGATCCAGAAGGTGGGGCATCAATTCCGCTGGCTGGAGCCGCCCCGATCCAGGGGCGAGGTCACGGTCGCCGACGTGTTGGCGGCGACGACCGCCGACGAGCACCTGGGCCAGGTTGAGCGCTGGGCAAAATCCTGCTGGGCGTCCTGGGCGGAACATCACGCCACAATCCGGAGCTGGCTGCCGGTGGAGATCCGCGCCAAGCACCGGAATACCTAGGGCGGTTTTCAGGCGGCGAACCGGCCTCAAGCGGATGCGGTCAGGCCCGCACGGCCCAGCGGAGCTTCGCCGAAGTGCTGCGCGGATTGGCGCGCCGTTCCTCGGGGCCGGCGCGGCCGACCTCCTCGTTGGTGGCGGTGTAGACGCCGGTGCGCACGCCCTCGCGGAAGGCGTGTTTCACGCGGCGGTCCTCACCCGAGTGGAACGTGAGGACCGCCACGCGGCCGCCCGGGTTCAGGCAGCCGGGCAGGTGGCGCAGGAAAAGGTCGAGCACGCCGAACTCGTCGTTCACCGCGATGCGCAGCGCCTGGAAGACGCGGCGCACGCAGTCGTCGGCGACCTCCGGATCGATGTTGGGCTTCTGCTCGCGCAGGATGTTGCGGATGGTGGCGGCGAGTTGGAGCGTGCGCGTGAACGGCGTGGCCTCGCGGCGCGCGGTCAGCTCGCGGGCGAGCAGCGGGGCGTTGGGATCGTCGGCATTCTCGATCAGGGCCGCCTCAAGCTTGGCCGCGGATATTTTGGCAAGCCAGTCCGCGGCGGAGGGCGGGCGCGAGGGATTGAGCCGCAGGTCCAGCGGGCTGTCGGTCTTGAACGTGAAGCCGCGCGCCGGATCGTCGAGCTGCATGGACGACACGCCGAGGTCGGCGAGGATGGCATCGGCACCGGTGAGGCCGAGGTTTGCGAGCACCTTGGGCAGGCCGGCGAAGTTGGAGCGGACGGCCGTGAAGACGTCCTCGCCGAAGCCGGCGGCGCGCAGGCGGGCCGTGGTCTTCGGGTGCTCGACCGGGTCGACGTCGAGGCCGATCAGCCGGCCGCCGGGAGCGAGGCGCGCGAGCAGTTCGCGGGCGTGCCCGCCGAAGCCGAGCGTGCAGTCGACGGCGGTCTCGCCGGGCTCGAGGGCGAGGACGTCGAGGATCTCCGCCACCATGATGGGCCGGTGGCTGCCGGCGGGCGTTTTGCCCGAGGCGATGACCTTGGCCACGTCGGCGGCGTAGCGCTGCGGGTCGTGCTCCTTGTATTTTTCCTCGAAGCGGCGCGGGTTTTTGCCCGCGTAGCGCGGGCGGCGCTTGTGCGGGGCCGGCGTGGCGCCGGCGTCGGCCGGTGTGGACGATTCGCTCACGTTTTGTTTTCCGACGCGGGCTCCTTGGTCGCCTGCCAGGTGACGACCTGCCACCGGCCGTTGCGGAAGAGCAGGGTGCCGCTGTTGCGATAGCAAGTGGTTTTCCCGCCGGGCTCGCGCGCGATGAGGCGGAAGGTGAGCGCGGCCGTGGTGCCGTAGGGCCGAACGACGATCGCGTCGGCGGAGTAGGTGGCATCGGCCGCCGGCGTTTTGCCGGAGCCCGGCTTGGCGGCGGTCACCTGCTCCATGATGTGCGCCTTGCCGAATACCTCGGCCTTCGCGGAAGTGTAGACGAGGTCGTCGGCCCAGAAGCGATCGTGCTGGGCCGGGTCGGAATTATTCGCGAGGAATTCGGTGAGCAGCGCTGTGATCTCGGCTCGCGGGTCGGCGGTGGCGGTGGGCGCCGCCGGCTGGGCGCGGAGCGGGACGGACAGGATCACGGACAGGGCGAGCAGCGGGAGCAGCAGGGGGCCGGGCGGCAGGGGAGTCATGCGCCGGAGCGTAGGGGGCGGCCGGACGACGGCAAGCGGTGCGTGGGCCCGCAAAAATCATTGAGACCGGCCGCCGGGCCGGCAGCGTGGGCGGACCGTGACGCCCCGCCAGATCAACTCCCGCTCCCTGTTCATCCTCGCGCTCGGGCTCGGCGCGGCTGCCGCCATCTATTGCCTGGCGCCGGACGAGGTCGACGATCCGCTCCTGAACGACCTTCGCGCCGAGCGGAAATACCGCCGGGAACTCGAGGTGTATGGCGGCAAGGCCAACGTGGTTTCCGCGGACTTCATGGAGTGGTTCGGTGGCTTGTGGCGCGGCCGGGCGCTGGCCGGCACCGTGGCGGTGCTCACCGTCGCCGGAACGCTGGTCTTCCGGTTTGTCGCGACGCATCCGTTTCCGGAGGAACCTCCGGAGGACGGAGGCCCGGCCGACTCAGGGCGCGGCGAGACTCACGGTCCTTGACCGGCCCCAGGCCGGCGGGCCCTCGGCGGCGCGGGCATTCCAGAGGCATTCGCGGCTGGTGAGCTGCCGGGTGGCGGTGTCGAAGACCACCACTTGGAACGCCAGCTTGGTCTCGTCCTTGCCGGAATCCTTGCCCTTCACCGGCGAATCCGAGCGGAACGTGCTCAGGCTGAGGTCGCCGTCGGGACCTTTCCAGGTGTAGAGCTCCGTGTAGTTGGTGTGGCCGTGGAAGTAGCCGACGATGTTGCGGTGGGCCTGCAGGAAGGCGGCCAAGGCGCGTTGCTCGATGAGGGTGGAGCCGTCCGGTCTGCCCGGGCCTTGCGTGCCGCCGTCGGCGTAGATGTCGCCGACCACGTTTTCGAACTTGTCGGTGGCGTTCACCTCGTGGCGACCGCGCGGGTTGGTGAGGTGGCGGGCCTCGATGTCGGGCGGGTCGTGGCAGAAGATGAACACGGGCACGCTTGCCGGCACCGCCTTGAGGTCGGCTTCCATCCACGCGCGCGCGATGCTGTCGGGCCAGATCGACAGGAAGATGCAGTGTGCGCCGCCGAAGTCGCGCGAGTATTGGACCTTGTCGGTGGCGTAGTCGTAGGTGGCCGGCGTGCGTGGCACGGCGGGATGCATCATGCGGTTGTAGATTTCCACGAGCGACGTCGCGTCCCGTTCGGGCACCATCTTGCTGGGGGAACCGATGGCGTTGGAGACATCGTGGTTGCCCGGCACGAGCAGCAGCGGAGTGGGCTGGCCGCGCGGGTCGCGGAGCGTAAGCCCGTCGAGGTAGCAGGCCTGGAACTGCGCCCAGGAGGCTGCGGCGCTCTGGATGTGGATGGGATAGAGTTCCTGCCGGTTGGCGAGGTCGCCGGTGATCACGACAAAATCCACGGCGCCCACGGGCCGGCCGGCCCGCACGCCGGTGTCGGCGGGCAGCACGGCGGCGGGCAGCGCGTTGATCGCCCGCACCATCGCGGCGTTGACCACCCGCGATTCCACGTTGGCGGCGCCGCGGAAATTGCCGCGGTTGATCCCGAAGTGGACATCGGAGGTGAACACAAACGTCACCGGCGCCGCGGTGGCGGCCGCCAGGCCGGCCGCCATGGCCAGCACGGCGACCGTCCGCTGCCAGCACCGTATGAGGAAGTATCCGGGGACGTGAATCATGGCCCGAGTTTTTCAGCGGGACGGAAGGTGACCAGCTCAAAGCGTGTTACGTCCGTGCGACTTGCCGGCATCGGGCGGGCCGGATCACATTCCGTTATCTCTGCTAATGCCTTATGAATCGACGGCCGCCGGCGGGGTTGGGGTGGCGGTCCCGGGTGAATTCAACCGAAGATGGGTGATATGCGGAAAGTGCTCACCCTGCTTCTGGCCACCCTGATCCTGCTGCCGCCGGCGTTTGCCGGGGCGGACTGGAGCGGGTTGCAGGCGGGCCTTTCCCAAAAGGCCGCGGCCGCGCGCCTCGGGACACCGTTGCTGTCCACCAGGGGCCACGGCTATGAGATGTGGTTTTATGACCACGAGGGTGAAGTGACGCTTTATCAGGGGCGGGTGCTCTACTGGAGCGTGCCGCGGGAGCAGGAACGCGCCGGGTCGCCGGTCGCGCCGGCCCCGAAGACCGTGCCGCCGGCGCCGGAAGCGAAGCCGCCGGTCGTGGCCGGCGACGCGGGGGCGCATTAGGGCCGGCGGCCGTTCAGCGATCCCAATCCCAGGCCTGCGGAGATGTCCGGATCAGCCTGCAGGGTCAGCTTCCTGACCGTGCGCACCGCCACCTCGAGGGAGATTTTCTGGCCGAACCGCTGGTCGACGAGCAGGTCGAACAGCTGGCTGCCGGCCTTCATCATCCCGTCCATGCCCGCGACTGGCTGGCCGTTGATGGCCAGGATCTCGTCGCCGGGTTTCAGCCCCAGCCGCTCCGCGTCCGAGCCCTCGCTCACCGCGGAGATGATCAGTCGCTTGATTTTCTTGGTTCCAGGCTCACGTATGCCGGCGATGGCGACCCCATAGCTGCAGACGGGCTCACCCTTCACGGTCATCTTCGGCAGCTCGACCGTCTCCTCCGTCTTGGGTGGTTCGGGTTGGGCGGCGGCCAGTGTGGCCGGCAGCAGCAGCGCCCAGCCGCCTAGCAGGACGGCGGCGCGGAACGGGCTGGGGTGAGGTGGGTTCATGGGGAAGCGGGGGATGGGCTCACGGCAACGCGCCGAAAAATTTGACCAGGTTCGCGATATGGTCGTCGAGCGGGACGCCCAGCTTGTCGCAGCCCATCTGGATGGTGGCGCGGTCGATCTTGGCGGCGAAGCCCGGGTCCTTGAACTTCTTCTTGATCGAGGCGGCCTTCATCTGGCCGTAGGGCACGGGGTTCATCTTCCGATACGCGTAGAAGATGCCGCTGAGTTCATCGCAGGCGACGAGGGCGGCGGCGAGCCTGCTCCCGGGGAGCGTCGTGAAGCCGTGATAGCCGTAGGCGTGCGCCTCGACGGCGTGGATCATTTCCGTGGGATAGCCCCAGTCCTTGAACCACTGCAGCGAGGGCGCGGGGTGCGCGTCGGGATGCTCCTCGTAGTCGATGTCGTGGAGCAGGCCGGTGAGATACCAGAGCAGCGGGTCCTCGCCGTATTGCGGCGCGTAGCCCTCCATCGCGGCGGCGACCATGTGCGCGTGGTGGCGCTGGTAGTCCTCGCGGACGTGCTGGTGGAGCAGGGCGAGGGCGGCTTCTTTGGACGGGAGCGGCATGGTGGTATTGGATTAACCGCCAAGGGCGGGAAGATCACGAAGGAAAATTCCCGCCCCGGTCTTTGTCTCGCCGGCCGGCACCGCGCTCCGCGGGACAGATTGCCTCACCCAAAAAATGCGCGGGAATTTGCAAGTCACGCGAGGTGATCGGGTCGCTTCGGGCTTACCGTGGAGGCGTGCGAGGTCCAGTTCCTGGCCGCGCGCATTAATACCAATATGAATACCAACGTAACTTCCCCGACTCTCTCAACTCCCGCGCCCGCCGCGTCCTTCCCGACTGCGCCCGTGGCCCCGGCGACCCCGCCTGCGGTCGCCCCGGTCAGCGTCGTGAACGTGACCCTGCCGTCCGCCGAGAAACCGGCCGCGGCCAAGCCGCACAAGGCTGGCAAGAAGGGCAAACTCCCGAAGGTCACCGCCGCCGTTTGAGCGGAGATTGAATCCATGAGCGACGGCCGGTCCCGGAAGGGATCGGCCTTTTTTCGGTGTTCGGGCTGCCGAACCGTCGGACACGGGGCGGGATTGAACATTCCGGCCCAGGGCGAGTCTGACCTTGCGGCATGCTTACCCCGGCCTGCGTCCGTTGGACAACCACCGCCGCCTTGCTGGCGTTGCTGGTGATGGCGCCGCGTCTCTGCGCGCAATCCGGAGCCGGCACTTTCCACGAGGCTGTCACGAGCGGTCTGCCGCGCTATGATCCGTCGATCCACGAGAAGGCCGAGGCCGCTAAGGCCGCCGCCGCGCCCAAGAATATTCCCGGGCCCGTCCCGGAGTCCGAGCCGGCCAAGCCCGCGGCGGGCACGAATGAGACGCCGGCGGAGGACGCCATCCCGCTCCCGAAGGTCACCGTCCGCGGGCTCACCCCGCCCAAGCCGCTGCCGCGGGCCGACGTGCAGAAGCCCGTGAAGGAATTGCCCGGCGAGGAATGGGAAAGCGAGTCGGCCCGCCAGGCGCGGCTCGTCAAGAAACACCTGAGCGTCTTCGACCGGACGATCCTCAACCGTTTCACGCTGCCGCTCTTTGGCATCTCGAAGGAGGCCCGTGCGCACGAAGCCGAGGCCGTTGAGGCCAAGGGCCGCCAGCTCAACGAACTGGCCGCCGCGGCGGAGATCGGGACGGTCGCCGGGCAGGACCCGGAGATGGTGAAGAAGATCCGCGAGGAGTTCCTGCGGATCTATTATTCAGGGCCGAGCAAGTAGCCCTCCGACGGGCAGGGTAAAACTGCTTGCCCTGAATTGGGCCCGACTTGAATCTGTCCGGCTGTCACTTCCGGCCTGGGCCAGTCGCGGAGTGCAGATGTTCTGTTCCTATCCTTGCCTATGTCCATTTGCCGCCCCCTTGAGAAAATTCGTCCGAAGCTGCTGTCCGGCCTGCTGCTCCTGCTTGCCATGGCTGGTGCGAGTCTGCGGCCACTATCCGCTGTGACGTTGAGGCCTGCGCTCAATTCGATGGCTGAAGCGGAGGTCGCGTATTCGGCCGAAGTCCCGGTCGGCGGGACCGATGAGTTTGTTTTACTTCGCGACGGTTCGTTTGTCGAAGTGCCGGAGGGCATGGTTCTGGTGAATGCAAATCAGCCGGGACAGGCGCCTTTTTTTATGAGCCGCTATGAGGTGACCAATGCAGAATACCTGAGTTATCTCCAGGCCAGCGGCGTTTCCCGTTATCCGGCGGGTTGGGCGGGAGGAATGTATCCGGCGGGCACGGCGGCGTATCCCGTCATCGGGGTTTCATCCGTGGATGCGCTCGCCTACGGCGTCTGGGTTGCGGCGGGCACCGGTCGCGCCATCACCTTGCCGAGTGCCGGGCAGGTCCTGGAAGCGTCCCGCGGGGCCCGGGTATCGCTGCCGCTGTCGCGGACCGACTCTTTCATCCGCCCCGTCGGATCCGATCCGGCAGACTGCAGCATCTATGGCTGCTATGACTTGATTGGCAACGCGCGCGAATGGACGCTCGAGGGCGCCTCCACCGCGCGGACGACAAATCAGGGGCTTGGCTTCCGGCTGGTCTGCAATGATCCGCTGGCGGCGGGAAGCGAAGCCACCCTGCCGGCGAGTGCAATCGACGCACCTCCACCCACCCTCGTTGATCCGCCCACGGTTGGTGCTCCCACGATCACCACGCAGCCCGCCAGCCAGTCCGTCACGCCCGGCAGCAACGTGACTTTCGCCGTGGCGGCTACTGCAGCCAACGGCACGTTGACCTACCAATGGTATTTCAACGGCGCGACAGTCAACGGGGCCACAGCCGCCACGCTGACGCTTGCCGCCGTGCAGGTCGCCGCGGCTGGCAGCTACTCCGTGATCGTGACCAGTTCAGTTCAGGTGACCGATGACGTCGGCACGGTTCACACCATTTCGGCGAGTATTCCGAGTAACGCCGCAACGCTGACAGTGGCCGCGGGTCAGGCGCCGCAGATCACCCAGCAACCGCTCAGCCAGACGGTCGCAGGTGGAACCAGCCCCGTCTTCAGTTCGACGGCGTCGGGCACCCAGCCGCTCACTTTCAAATGGACCACCGAGGTCCAGGGATCAGGAGGCCCCATGCTTGTGCCGCCGCCCAATGCAGTTCAGATCACCAACACAGCCGATACCTCTCTGCTCACGGTGGGCGACGCCTCGTATTTTCCCGGTGCCAAAATTTCCCTCACTGTGACCAACGCCTATGGCAGTGTGACGAGCGCCGTGGCGACGCTAACCGTGGTGGAAGGCGGCGTGGCTCCGACGATTACCACTCAGCCGGCGGCCCAAACGGTCGCTCTGGGCGGAACAGCGACATTCCGGGTCGAGGCCGGTGGCTTCCCGGCGCCAACCTATCAGTGGAGCCTCAACGGCACCGTGCTGGCCGGCGCGACCAATGCCACCTTGGGCGTGGCCAGCGCCCAGATGTCCAATGCCGGCAATTATACCGTAACGGTCAGCAATGCCATGGGCAACGTCACCAGCGGTGCCGCGCAGCTCACCGTGACGGGGGCTTCAACTACGCCTCCGGCCGGAGGAGGAGGGGGAGCGCCCAGCCTGTGGTTTTGTGTCATGTTGGGTGCGCTTGCCGGCTGGCGACGGTGGATGGCTCGCAGTTGCGGCGGCCGGTCGGAGCAGGCTTCGCGTTGAGGCAGCACGCTGCCGAGGCCGAGCAAGTAGCGGCCGTCAACCTCGTCTGAAAATTGCGGGAACGCAGTTGTCTCAACCGTAGGCGCGTCGCTTGACGACGCCCCTACGGCTAGGGTTTCTGGACCCTCTTCGATGCCGTGACAGGTCCGGGTGCCACGCCCCATTCGGTCAGCTGGCGGTCGGTCTCGGCGAGGTTGGCCTGGAGCTGGGCGATGACGGTCTTTTCGCTCTGGATGCGGTCGAGGACCGTCTGCGGCGTGCCGGTGGCGGCGGTTTTCTGCTGCAGTTTCAGGTCGTTGTCGAGCAGGCCGGTGAGCAGTGCGGTTTCGCGGAGGAAACGACGATGCCTGGCCTGCCAGCCGAGCACGAGAGCCTCGCGGACGGTCTTGCCGTCAACCACCTTGAGCATGTCCTGCTCGCGGGCCTCGGCGGTCGGCACGTTCCGGTCCATGGCGTCGAGCTGCAGCTCCTGGAGCGCGGTGTCGAGGGGCTTGAGCTGCTCCGGCGTGAACCGTCCGCCGAGTTCGGATTTGAACGCGGCCAGTTCTCCGGCGTCCGCGGAGCGGACCGTGAGGTCCGGGAGGTCTTTCGGTTTTCCGCAGCCGCCGGCGATCACGATCACGAGGACAAGGGGAAGGCAGCGCAACATGGGCGGATGATGACCGCCCGGGTCGCGGGAGGCAAAAGGGAAAGACGCTTCCGCCGGATCGCCCGATCCGCCGAACGGCGGCGAGGCGATCGCCGTCTACTTTGACCGATCCAACAGCTTCTTCTTCTCGGCTTGGAACTCGTCCCGGGTCAGGATGCCTTTCTTGAGGAGGTCGTCCAGCCGCAGCAGGTCGGAGTAGAGCGCTTCGTTGGTGACGGGCGAAGCCGCCGGATTCCCGCCCGTCGCGGGAGCGGGCTTCGCGAGTTCGGGGTCGGCGAGGTCGAGGGCCTTGAACATGAGCGTCGCCGATGCCATGGGACCGACGAGCAAGAGCGCCTTGTCCTCCGTCACCGACACAATCTTCAGGTGTTTGCCCTGTTTGGCGCAGAACTCATTGGCCTCGTCGGTGGCTCGCGCCTTGAGTTTATCGGTGTTGCGCGTGAACTTGCTACTCGCCTTCACCGTGACGGTGTAGGTGTTGTCGCCGATCGCCTCGATCTTCGCCGGGGTGTCAGAGGCATGGCCGGTGGTCGCGATCACCAGGCCGAGAGCCGCGATGGCGGCCTGAAGGAAACGGGTTATGCTCATGGGTGGAAGTGTCGGGATGGTCCGCCGCGGATCAATTGTGTGCCCTGGGGGTGACGGCACCCGGGATCGGGCGGTGGTGTCGTGTCAATGACCGGTCGCCTTCTGGCTGACGGCGGCGACGGGGATGATCTCAAGGGCGTTGATCTCGGGGTTCTCGACCTGGGCGGTGAACGTGATGTCCAGCGAGCCGTCGGTCACCTGCACCTCGACGGTCTCGATGTAGGCGCGGAGGGCGCCGCCGGATTTCTTCCAGACATCAAAGTCCTTGAATTCCTTGTCCTCGACCTTGAACGAAAAGACGCGCTGGCCCGGGCCGGAGATATCCTCGTAGGTTTCCGCGAAATGCAGCTTCACGGCGTATTTGCCGTTGGGCAGTTTCCAGTGGAACGCGGTCATGCCGTAGCGCTCGGCGCGATAGAGCGACGGGGTCTTCGTGTTGGCGATCGCGATATCGGGCCGGTCGATGGTGTCGCCGTCGGCGAATCCCGCATCGGCGCGCCAGACCACGCCGGCCTCGTCCTTCAGCGGGGCGGTGATCCCGGTCTTGATGCGGATGACCTCCGGGCTGGCGGATTCGGCGCGGGCGAGCAGGACGGCGCCCAGGAAGAGCGCGGTGGAAAGACAGACCGAGTGGGACAGTCTCATGGGACGAGGGGTGGGGGTGAACTGAAGCGGTGCTCAGTCTGGCCCGGGCCCGGGACCACGCGAGTTCGCCGCCGGTCGAACAATAGCATGACGGCCGTGCCTCGGCTAGGTCGCGGGTCGTTCGACGTGCCGGCGCAGGCCGCCGGCGAGCGCGAGGCGCCAGAACTCCCCGCGGTCCTGCGGCTGGAGCGTGGCCTCCGGCAGGCGGCGGTAATCGGCGGGACTGCGGCCGAAGCGCCTCGCAAAGCTCCGGGTGAAGGATTCATGGCTGTCGAAGCCCGCGTCGAGCGCGATGGCGAGGATACGGCGGCGGGTCAGGCGCAGCTGCCGGGCGGCCCGCTCGAGCCGCAGCCGGCGCAGGCAGGCGCGGGGACTCTCGCCGAAGATCCGCTCAAACAGGCGGTCGAGCTGGCGCGCCGACACTCCCGCCAGCCGGGCCAGCGATTCGATGTCCAGCGGCTCGTCCAGATGCGACTCAAGGTAGGCGAGGAGCCGGGCCATCCGCGGGTCATGCGCCTGGAGCGTGGCGGCTTTCATCGCGGGCCGGCGGATTCAGCGCTTACGCCGGGCGGGTTTGCTCAGATGCGGCACAAAGTGACCGCCGAAAAGCTCGCGCCAGCCTGCCACGGTCTGGCAGTCGCCGAGCACGCCGAAGGTGTATTCGGTGAGTTCCAGTTTGGTTTCGTCCCTGCCGGCGGGCGTGAGCGTAAAGCGCAGCATCGAGTTGGCCGGCCCGGCCCACGGCGGCAGCAGATAACCCGCGAGCAGCAGGGAAACGTTCTTCTCGACGCCGATGACGCGATACCAGACGAGGCCCTCGCCGGGGCCGGTGATCTCGCCCATCATGCCGCCGAGCCTCGGCTCGATGACGAAGCGCTTGGTCCTGGGCGAGGTGTGAAAGGTCTGTGGCCACCACGTGGCGGTGTCCTTCACGAGGGCCTGCCAGACCTTGGCCGGCGGGGCGTGCAGGGTGTATTCCAAGCGGGCTTCACTGGCGGCCACAGCGGAGGTGGAAGACGGGTTGCTCATGACGCCACCTTAGCAGAAAACCCCCGGGGTCGGCTTGCTCTTTTTTGCCAAATGGCGGGTGGCGCGGAAAATCGCGGAAGCGCGGAAGGGCGGAAACGAGGCCTATTTTAACCACGAAGGACACGAAGCGCACGAAGTGGGAACACAGGGGCGTTGCCTGACGACGCCCGTCTCAGGCGCTCCCGTCCCGCCAAAGAAAAACCCCGGGGCGGATTGCTCCGCACCCGGGGCGCCGGCCCGCTGGAATTACACCGTTGGGAATTACTTCGCGCGCGGGGGCTCCGGCTGCTTCCACGGGGCCTCGACGACCTTGTAGCCGTCGGGCGTCTTGCGGAAACACACCTCGTCGCACTCGAAATACTCGATGTCCTGATACCACACGCTCTTGGCGTCGGCCGGCAGCACCTTGGCGATCGCGCCGACCGGCGCCGGGCTCCAGACCATGCCCTCGGCGGTGCGCTTGTAGAACTGGCCGTCCTTGAATTGGTATTCTACGTCACCGACCCACACCGACTGATAGTCGGCCGCGGGCGGCGGGACCGCCGCCGACGGGGCGGGGGAAGCCACAACCACCGTGCCCGGCGGGTCAACCACCACATAGCCTTCCGGCGTCGGCTGGTAGTAGGTGTCGCCGTAGCGGTAAAACCAGGCGCCGCCGATGTAGACGCGGGCGTAGTGCGGCGGGAGTTCGCGGATGATCACGCCACGCGGCGGACGAACCACGAAATAGCCGTGTGGGCCGGGCCGGTAATACACGCCGCGGTGATAGTAGTAATGGTCGCGTCCGACGACGATGTCGGTATAGCCCTGCGGCAGGGGGACGCCGACGGAAACGCCAATGCCGATGCGGGAATCGGCGTGGGCCGCGTTGGTGAGGCTGAGGGCGGCGCCGGTCAGGGTCAGCGCCAGCAGACGGGAGGATAAGGTCGAGGTCATAGTTGAATCGGTATTCAGGGAAGTCTGACGCGCAAATTTGCCTTTGGTTTCATTTTAACCTGCACCTACCCACTCCTCAAGGGGAGGGACGCTTGGTTGGTCGCGCGGGCCGGTGCCATCCACGGGTGCCTTGCACGAGATGCTTCCCGGCGACGACCATTGTTTCCAGGCCTCGCATCAGTGAGATAGGTTGTCCGGGCCAGGGGGCTCCGGCCTAAGATCAGGACCATCCCCGGGTTATTCCGGAGGCCGGGCTTCGCTCGGCAGATCCACCGCTCATCCCTCTGCCCGTTGCTCCCGTAGCGGCCACCGTTCGAGGGCAATGTGTCGGCCTCTCCGGAGCAGGCTGTGCACGAGCGCAAATTCGTTCACCACCCAGCCGACCGGCTCCACCGGTTCCGGAGAAAGGAGTTTCTCATCGTAGAGCAAAGTGACATGCGGCGTGAAGGAGGAGCTCACATAGCGGCCCAACCCCGCCTTCTTCAAGGCCATGCCGAGGTTCCGCTGAAAATCCACCAGACGGTCAACGCCCGTGTTCGCGCGCAATACGAAGGGAAGGGTGGCTGATTTTCCCGAGAAGCTCTCCGCGTAGTCGAACGTCACCGCAAAGGGAGGCATCACCACCGTGGAGGCGGCGTCGATCGCCGTTCTGACCACGGTTGCGGGCAGTCCGAAGTAGTCGCCCAGGTGAACCAGGGTGATATGGAAGCGTTCCACCGCGAGCGGGCTGCCGGTCAGGGCATGCCGGGCCCGGAGATATTGTGCCAATTGGGCGAGACGGGAGGCATCCGCCGGCGGGGGAAAGATCCCGAAGAAAAGCCGGTCGGGCGGTTTTTCCCCGGAGGAAATGCCATCCAGTGAAAGTTGCCGGCTCATATACGCGGTCCTCATGGACCGTCAGGTCAGGACATGTTTTCTCCGGCCGCCCTCGGCAGCCTACCCCTTTTGAAATAGAACCACGCGATTCGTATTCGTGCCCTTCGTGTTGTTGCTGACGCCCCAGCAATTGGCGGTCTTGGTGAATTGCTGGGCATTGATGAGCAGGAGCACGGGCTCCAGGCCGGCGGCCGTCCCGGCCGCCAGGACTTGCTCTTCCAAACGCACCGTGCCGTGCCGGACTTCCCCGACTTCAAAGGCGATGTGGCCGCCGGGACGCAACAGGCGGTGCAGTTCGCGGAAGGTGCGGGCCATGGCGGCCGTCCATTCCGCCAGGTTGCGCAGGTGCCAGATCGAGACAGCGCCGGGATCGATGCCGCAGAACCAGGAGCGCAGCCAGTTGTCCTGCGCGTAATCGACCGTGTCGAGGAACGGCGGGGACGTTACGACCAGGTCAACGGAATCGTCCGCCAGCTGCGGCGTGGTGTCGCAGGATTGGGTGAGGAGGACCGAAGCAGGGAGCGCGGAGCGGGGAGCGGGGAGCTCCGAGAGCAGTTGCTTGGTTTTCTTGAGGATCAGGGCGGGAACGTCGCGCTTCTCCGGCTTCTGGCCCCGCTTGGCGTTGATGCGTCTCTGCGACTCGATCGATACGGCCTGATTCGGCGGCAGGGTGTAGACGGAGAAGAAGCCGGGGGAGTGGCCGGTCAGGCGGTTGGTCGCCACCATCTGGATCCACCGGTCGACGTGATCCGCCCGACCCGACGCGGTGCGTTTCAGCAGGTAAGCCCGCAAGGCCGTCAGCTGCCGCAGGGTCGCGCGGTGATAGAAGACATGCAGGTCCTCGCGCACGCCACGGTTCCAGGCGAAGTCAATCCCGGCGAGTCGTTCCGCCACTTCCTCCATGGCCGGGGCGGCGAGGCGGGGAGCGGTGAAGACGCGGCTGAGCGGATTGACATCGCACCCGGCGACGCGGCGGCCGAGCAGGGCGCCCTCGACCAGGGTCGTGCCGCGCCCCATGAAGGGATCGTAGACGAGATCGCCGGGCCTGGTCAGGCGCCCGATGAAGAAGCGGGGCAGCTGCGGCTTGAAGCAGGCCCGGTAGGAGACCTCGTGCAGCGGATGCGCGGCGCGTTGCTTGGAGGTCCAGAATTCATTGACGAAGACGGGCACCGCGGGCCGGCCCGGCATGGCGATCTCCTCGCAGATCGTGGCCTGGCCAAACTCGCGGAATGCCCCCAGCTCGTCGACGAGGGTGTCGAGCGGGCGCCCGGTCGGCGTGTAGGCGGGTGCTGCGGGCGGAAAGGTCATGGCTGCCAGGCGGCGAGGAGGGAGTGGGCTTTGTCCCGGCTGATCTTGGTGGAGGAGCCGAGCTGTTTTGCGTTCCACCAAGTGAATACCACATCCTGGGGAATTATCCAGAAGGGGACGTCGGGAAACGCCTCGATGTCGGAGACGATGTAGCCGGCGATCTCGTCCAGCTTGGCCAAAAAGCCCGGTTCATTGAACATGCGGCCGGAGCCCACCATGTAACTCGGGCAGAAATAGATTCCACCCTTCGAGATGCTGCGGACTTCCCACTTGTGCCCGGCGGGATCGATGAGGTCGAAGCCGGCGCCTTCGCTGGGAGCCAGCCGCCCCTTGATCACCTCGTTTGCGATGCGACGTTCGAGCAGGAAGGAAACGCGCCGGCCATCGGTTAAGTATTCCCGGACATCGGCCTCGGCGATATGCAATGCCCTGGCCAATTCCGAGAGATTTCAGGACAGGGTGCCGTGGCGTTGGGCTGACATGGTGTGTAACAAGAAAAGACCGCGGAGCCGGCAGGGTTGCGAGCGCGGATTTTAAGCCGCGGACAAGGCGGCTGTCGTGGGTCACCGCGATCTGTCTCAGGGTGAACGCCGTGAAAGACGGTCTCGGGGCAGACCCGCGGCCAAGCATACCCTTTGCGGCTGGTTTCTGTCCGTTGGGCTAAATGTAAAGCCAGTCCGCTTGGGCTCCATCACGGATACGAAGATCACGAAGGGCAAAGGTGCGACCACAGGGGCCCTCGCTCGACGACGCCCCCACCCAAGGGGAGGTATCAGGGGGGCTGGCGGGCTTGGTTTAAGGGCTGCTTTTCGTGAAATAGGGCCGGACGCCGGTTGTGCTCCGCAGAGAAAGCGTCATAGTAACGGACCAACATGGGCCTGAACGACGCCAAGACCAAGGAATCCCAACGCAAGCAGACACGTTATGCCGTGAGCGATGACTGCCGCCTGCGCGCCTCCATCCGGGTGCGCAGCTCCGACGCGGCCTCGTCGGGCAAGGACTGGCCGGGAGAGCTGGTGGATATGTCCGCCTCGGGCGCCCACATCCAGATCAGCCTCGGGGCGGTCGCCTTCATCGGCGACACCTGCGCGCTGAAACTCTCGCATGGCGGGGTGAATTTGGAACTGCGGGGCGTCCTCGCCCACTACGTCTGCTCGTCCCGGCACTCCGTGTGCGGGATGAAGTTCGATTCCTTCGTCGACGGCTGGGACCGGGCGTATCAGCCGATCCTCAAGGCCATCGTCGCGAGCTCGACGTTGAAAGGGGGGCCGACCGACAGTGATGCCCCGGACCGGTATCGGGAGGAATACCTCGGGCCGGGCCACACGAAGCTGTTGGTGTGGCGGGACAACAAGCCGGAGCGCGCGATCGTGGCCTTCGACTACGCGATGGCGCGTTACGCCGCGGCGCTGATGACGGTGGGGCCTGACATGTTCGCGAACAAGCAGCAGGTGGGCTTCCGGACGGCGGCGCCGGCGGGCGGCATGGCGGCGCCCCTTACTCCGGCGCAGCAAGCGGAGGCGCGCTGGGAATTCTCCCTCGCGGCGTCGAACATCCCCAAGACCATCGCGCCCGACATCCGCCGGTTCCTGCGGTTGGTTAGCTGACTGCGCGGGGACGGATCAGGCACGAGAGGAGCGAAGAACACGAAGGCTCGGGCCAAGTCGTAGGGGGCGCCGCTTCGGCTTTCGCCAAACCGCGCACTGTGGTGCGGGTGGATCTAGCGGCGGCGCGCCTGCCAGCAGGCGAGCCCGAACGCGAGCAAGCCCCCGATGACGGTGCAGGTGGCCGGCTCCGGCACGTCCGAATACGCCAGGCCGTTGCCGTCATTGTAGAGTTGGCTGATCTCGGAGGCGTCCAGGGCGCGGTCCCAGATGCCCCAGCCTTCAAGCGCCCCATTCAGGAAAAACATATAGCTGGCATCACCGGAGGTCTGCACGTGGGCCCCGAAGAGCAAGCCGGAGGTGTTGGCGCTGGTGTTGAGAATAAAGGATGACGCCGTGACGTATGGGGTGCCATTGAGGTAAATCTGCAAGGTCGCCCCGTCAAAGGTCTCGGCGAGATAGACCCATTGGCCGGCCGGCACGGAGATCCCCGTGTTGACGTCGTGGGCGTGGCCGGCGAAGAAATATTTTGCCCCGTAGTAGCTGGTGAGGGCGTTCAGTTCATTGGGGTTGCGCTGGCCATACGTGACGAAGGCCTGGTTGTCCCCGCCGTTTGATGAGTAGACCCAGCCGGCGAGCGTGCGGGGAGAATCGCCCAGCGGGGCGAGAGGGTTGAGCACCTGCACGTAATCGTTGCTGCCGTCGAAGGCCAGGGCGCCGCCCAACGGCCCGGAGATCGTGGACCATGGGCTGCCGGTGAAGTTCACGAGCGTGCCATCGGCCCCGTTGACGGCGTCGGTCAGCGTCGTGCCCGTGCCATCGGCAAAGGAATAGTAGGACTGCAGGCCGTTCCACACGGTCTGGGCGGACAGCAGGCTCGCGCTCGCGCAAAGCAGGACAGCGGCCAGGGATTGGGATACGATTCGGCGGACCGGGTGGGGCAGCGGATTCATCGTGAGGGGGGTTGATCGTTGGGAACGAACAGGACCACGGAGGAGTTTACTCCTTCCTCCCGGCCGGAAGCTACGCGTCGATTGCTCTGGCGGAATTCCGCCCCGCTAGTAGCCGGGTTATTGCATTGGACCAACCCGCCTAATCCCGGGCATGCGCACCTGACGGCGGATCCGGACACCCCGGTGGTCAAAGGCGAGGAGTTCGGCTTCTTCTCCTCTGGGGGCTCAGATACCGTGAAGCGCGCCGCAGGCCTCAGGCCCCGGCGTCCGCGAGGCAGGAATCGGGGAAGGCGGCGTGACGGCGCAGCCAACGCAGCAGGCAGCGGCTGTCGGTGAGGGCCTCGTGCAGGGCTGAACCGAAATCGTAGCAGCGCTCGTCGTAGCCGGCGGTCTCCATCGCCTCGTCGACCCCGAGCATCACGGCGAACATGCGGGCGCGGAGGGCGGGGATGTATGCCTTGGTGACATTGACCGAGGCATCGGCCTGGTTGGCGTCGCACAGGGCGGCATCGCTGCTGTGGTGCGAGCGGCAGGTGCCCGGTCGCCCGGCGTAGATCGAACAGGATCCGGCCTGCAGGAGCGCGCAGGGCCGGCGGCTCCGGGGGCGTTCGCCCTCGCCGAGGGCGGCGACGCGGGCGCGATGCCGGGCGAGGCGGGCGATCACCGCGGCGAGGGCCGCGGGAGCGAAGTTGACCAGGATGTGGTCGGCGGCGAAGAAGGCCTCGTGCGCCTGCACGTCGACCGGGACGTGGCAGCACGCGGCGCAACCGGCGCGGCACGCAACCTTGGCGCGCACGCCGGCGGGGGTCTGCGCGTAGGCCTTGTCCGACTCGTCCATGCCCCAGCGGAGGGCGGTCATCATCTGCTCCGGCGCCCGCACCTTGAGCAGGCGCGCGCCCATCGCCGCCACGGTGTGGTCGAAGATCTCGAAACGCTGGGCGACGGAAGTGCGGGCGGCGGGCATGCGGCCCAGCAGGTGTCACAGGGCGCGGCGGAAACGCGACCACAATGCGGCATCGATCGCGGAAACGCCGGATGAACCCTTCAACCACGAGGGACGGATTGGGCGCCGCGCGCCTCCGGGTAGGTGTAGAGCCCATTCTGACCGCGGGGGAATTGGGGGATAGTGGCCGGCGAATGAAAACTGCCCACAAGAATCACCCCAGCCACAGTCAGATCGCCACCCAGGCCCAGCACATCTGGAAGCTGCGGGGAAAACCCGAGGGACAGGACCAGGACATCTGGCTGACGGCGGAGCAGGAATTGCGCTACGACCGCAAGCTGACCGCCGGAGCCAAGGAAGAGCGCGCTTCCGCGCTGCAACACTTGGATGCGAAGAGCGATGCGGTCCAGAACGAGCTGTCCGAGCTGTTTCCCTCAAAATATTCCCCGACGATCCGGGAGGAAATCCTGCCCGCCAACGTCAACGAGGATCGGTAGGCGCGGGGGGAATTTCACCACGGAGGACACGAAGGTCGGAACCAAGCCGGGTCCTTTCCTCCGCTTTATTTCCCGGCCGCAAGTTTGAGCCCTTGGAAGAACTGGCCCACCTGAAGGTAGATGCGGGCATTCTCGGCGGCGAGTGTGGACGGGGGCCTCGCCCGGTCGGTCCAGCTGTAGGCGAGGCCGGTCTGGGCGTTCGCGTCCTTTTTCACGGCCGAGCGGATCGTGCGACCGTCCTCGTCGGGCCGTCCCCTGATCGAATCCTCGTTGTGCAGGTAAAGCGCGGGAATCCGGATATTTGGAATCTGCTGCACGGGCGAAAGCTCCTCGGCGATCCGGGCGCTCTCCGACCAGCCGCCGAGCCGCGTGGCCAGGCTGTCCACGCCGCTTTCGTCGGTGTAGGCCAGCAAGTCGTCGCGGGAGATTTTGGCCGGAACGTTGATCGTGGCGACCGCCGCGAAGGGGCTGCTCCGGGTGGCGACATCAAGCGCCAGCACCCCGCCAAAACCCCGGCCGAAAAGAAAAACCCGCGCCGGATCGACGATCTTCCGGGTCGTGAGGCTCTTGACCGCATCTTCCAAGTCCTCCTGCACCACGACACCCCACTCCTTGGTGGCCGGCGCCGGGGAGAGGAAGCCAACGGTGCCGCGGACATCCACCTGCAGCACGGCGAAACCCTGGGCCACCAGGGCCTGCACGTCGGCTTCATAGAGATCGAGGACGGGTTGCGACGGTAGGAAATGCGGGCAATAGACGATCAGGGGAGGAGGCGACGAAAGGTCCTTGGGGCGCCACAACCGGGCGGCCAGCGCCGGACCGCCGCGGCTGGGAAAGGTGAAATATTCGGCGGAAGACAGGCGTTCCTCCGTAATGACGCGGGGATGGGTCTGCGCGATCAACCTGGTCTCGCCGGTCTGCTGGTTGAAGAGAAAATAGGCGCCGGGCAGCCGGGAATTGCCGATCCAGACCAGCCAGGTCTTGTCATCGGGGAGCGCATCCACGATCACCGGGAAAAAGCCGGCGAACTGCTTCTGCAACCGATCGACGGCGGGCTGGCGATCCGGGGAAAGCGCAAACAGGTGCGGGATCGCGCCCTGGGCATATGCGACCGCCACCGGCTGGCGGGTGCGGCCCAGCATCAGCATGTGCGAGGGCTGGAAGTCCTGCAGGAATTTCACCGGCTGGGATTCGCCGGATTGCGTGTCGAAGCGCGCGAAGGTGGAGCCCTTGCCCGGTTCCGTGTCCCAGCCCCAGAGGTGAATGCCATCGGCATCCACCGCCCGGGGCGTGAAGCGGCGTTGCTCGGCGGTATAGACGTGGCTGCGCCAGTCTCCGTTGGTCACCGAGCGCCACCACAGGTCGAACTCCCCATGGAGAAAATCGGCATGGGAGGCGGCCCTGGCCCGTCCCTGGGCGTCCACCACGAAGGCATGCACCCGGGTCGGAAAGCGATCGATGGTATCGGAGCTGCCGTTCCCCAGATCGACGCGGTTGATTTCCTCGGAATTGACCAGGAGCACATGGCGCGGATCCTCCGGTTGGGCGTCGAGTATCCTGCCCGGTTGCCGCACCAACTCCCACGTGTCCTCGGTGGTGTGGTGATCGAGGTCAAAGGTGGTGTAGCCGAGGGCGTTCAGTTTCTCGTTGCTGGTCTTGATCAGGACGCGGCGGGAGGTCTTCCACCAGAATTCCAGGGGCCGGACCTTGGCGTCGCCTTGCGAGAGATTCATCTGACCGGTGGAAAGATCGCACAGCCCGATGGAGTAGGTGTCGTCGGTGCGCGCCCTAAAGCCGATGAACCGGCCGTCGGGTGACAGCTTGGGGTCTTCGATTTCGGCCGGCAGGAACAACTCGGCCAGTTCGGCACTCGAGGGCGCGGCCTGGGCGAGGGGCGCGGCCAGCGCGAGCAGCAAGATGGGAAGAAGGCGCATGGACAGGCGTGGGTTGTGCATACGAAGACCGGAGCTGGCGAAGCCGACCCCGGACGGGAAAAGGTTCTGAACAAGCGGCAAGGAAGGCGAGTCCGGACTCTCGCGGTGAAATACGCGGATGCTGTGCCGCGACGCGCATGGCTCCCTTGGCACGTAATACCTGACATGTGGCTTTGGTCCCCAGGGATGAAGTGTTATCCCTAGCTCTGGTAAAAAGCCTCGCTCGTTCTGGCGCTTGGTGTAGCAAGCACTCGGGTGGCGACGGGGCCGGGTCGCATTTTATTAAATTCCAGGGAGGAACTACCATGAAGGGAATACTGGTCGGTCTTGTCGCGGTGGCTGTCGGTGCCGCCGCTTGGGGATTCAGCGAACCGGAACACACCGCGATCTGGATCGATGCGAAGACTCACCTGAATGCAACGGCGACCAAGGCCGTGGCGGACCTGCTCGGGAACGAGAGCCCGCTGAAGACCGCCTGCTGGGCCGATTTTATCCGGCTGCAGGAGACCAAGCCCGGGCCCAACGGACAGCCGCCCAAGACCACCGAGGCGGAGATCGAGAGCGTGAAGGGCACGCCGGCGTTCGCGCAAAGCGATGACTGGCACTTCGTCGACCTGCCACTCGGAACCAAGGAATACGGAGATGGGACAGGGATACCATCGGCGGGCTCCAATGATGTCGTCCATGCAATCCAGGCGTGCATCGACCTGCTGGAGCAGCCTGACGGTTCACCGGGCAAGATTGTCCATGTCCGGGCGCTTCGCTTCCTCGTCCACTTGGTGGGTGATATCCACCAGCCGCTCCACGTGGCTTGTGCCTATTGGTCGGAGAAGGACGGGAAGGTGACCAGGATCGACGACCCCAAGACAGCGGCGGCGGAAAAGACCCTGGACGACAAGGGCGGCAACCAACTCCTCACTTCCAGCAGCAATAAAGACAAGAACCTGCACCACGATTGGGATGACACCATCCCGCGGCTCGCGGTGAAGGCGCAGATTTCGGCCGCGGAAGAAGCCGCGAAACAGCAGGGCAAGGATCCGAGCGAAGTGGATGTCGGGCAGGTCATGGCGTCGGTCCTCCAGTCACATGAAGCGGCTGTCGCCGGCTGGGACGAGATCACCAACGGCACGGCTTATCGCGACTGGGCCGGAAAGTGGGCGACCGACGCGATCAAGCCCGCCAACAAGGCATACACCGGGATACAAATCAGCTCGGTCGCGGCGGATGTGGAGAAGGGCCGGACGATGACCTATATCCAGAAGACGCCCATCAACGGTTTCGACGAAGCGAAGTATGAGGGCGACCAAACCGGCGCGGTCCTCGACCAGATGACGAAAGCCTCGCTGCGGCTCGCCGCGCTGCTGAACTCGATCAAGTGGGCGAAGTGACCGCAGCCATCTTTCCACCCTCAAGAATCTCAAAGCCAAGGAATGGATTGCCGCCGGAGGTGTAAGTCTGCGAGCGAAATATCTTCAGTGGTGTCCAAGTGCTCATCTATCGATGAAACAAATTCTCTGCGTCACCATATTCCTATGACCTCAGCCAATATGGATTACGCTAAACTGAAAACGGCGCTTCAAGACGTCTACAGCACAGGAGGCCGGTGGCTGGTCCTGGTTTTCGTGGGCCTTGTTTGCATGGTCTACTCGTATGCTGCACGCGACTTACCTCTTTCGATTCCATTCTTTATTGTCGGGGCTGTCGCGGTTCTCAGTTGCGTGGCTGCCTATGCCTGGTCGCAAGCGAAGCTCAAAAGAAAAGACGACTTTGACCAAGCACTCATCGTCTATGCAAAAGAACTGACAGACGCAGTGGAAAGCCTGCAGCGGGTGTTATCGCACCAACTGGAGTTTTCAGGGGGTGTAATGGTTGGCTGGTTGGATTTCTTGCGGGCCAATCCGCGATTGGAGAATGAGCTTCGTGGGCTTAAAATCGAACCGAGCCAGGCGATCACCCTGATTGCCGACAGCGGTTATACAATACGTGCGGCAATAGCTGCGATTGAGAAGGCGACGGCTGAACGGGATGCGATCATTGTCCAGGCAGAAACCAAGAAATTGAAGGAGACGAAGGACCGCTTGAGTGGCGCGATAACCCATCGACCGGTCCGTGAGCAATTGGCTGCAGCGGTATCCGGCGGTCATACGGATGATCTAGCCAGAATCGTGAGGATCAACGCCACTGAGATTGGGAGGGATCGAACGATGCTCCCGATAGTGGAGGCCGTCAAAAAGAACGACCCGGTTGCCGTTCAGGTATTACTAACGGCGGGCGCAAATCCGGATGCGAGAGACTCAGGCGGTCGTCCCTTGCTCGTTGTCGCGGCGCATAACAAGAATGACCTGATCGTTGATAGCTTGCTGCACGCCAAGGCAGCAGTGAACGCGTCAGATCCCAACAGGCGCACGGCGCTCATGATTGCAGCGGACAATGCCGATCTAAAGGTAGCCAGGCTTTTGGTTGCGCCACGTGCAGACATAAACGCGATGGACGACAACGGACAGAGTGCAATGTTTCGCGCGAAGAAACGGAAGCATGGTGATATGATTGCACTCCTGCAGGCGGCGGGAGCAAAAGAAGAAGAGGCCTGACTCGCTGAACCCATCAGTCAGAAGCAAAAGCTCCTCCTGCAACAGACCGTCAACTCCCTGCCAAAAATAGGAACATCATATGAACACAATGCTTGCTCGTGCTTGCCTGATCGCGGCGCTTCTCGGTGCCGCTTCGACCCTCCATGCCCAGAAGGGCCCGCAAAACCGGCCGACTACGCAGACGTATGACGATCCGGTTGCCACGGGGGCCACGGGTTATTCGAGGACCGTCACGAAGGGCCCCAGTGGCGATACGGAGAACACCTGGTATACCGATCCGAACGGGGTGAAGAAGCTGGTCGAGGTCCGGCACTTTAACAAGAAGACCCCGCCCGAAGAGATCAGTCACTGGGTGAGATACACCGATCCCAATGGCGACGAGGTCACCGAAAGTTTCGTCTGGGATGACAATGGCCGCCAGGATAGCGGAACGAGGGAAGTGGTGAATGGCGCCGGCAAATCGGAATATGAATGGGTGCCGGCGACCCCGAAGGAGAAGGGACATTGGAAGTTCAAGAACTCCACGCCGGCGCCAAAAACCACGGAGCAGGCCAAGCCGGAATCCGCGCCGGAGAAGAAGGAGTGACCCGGTCCGGCAGAAGGAATCGGTCTAAGCAACGTCCGCAGCCGGACCCCTTTTGCCCGGCCCTGGCTACCGCTGCGTCGTCGCCCGGATGTAGTCCACCTCTTCCTGGCGGTAGGGGGTGCCGTTGGCGCGGAAGATGTCGTGGTGCCAGGGCGTCGGCTCGGCCGTGTAGTTTTTGCGCCACGAGTCCCAGGGGTAGATCGTCTGGGTCTTGCCGTCGACGAGGCCCCAGTTGATCGCGCCGACCTTGTCGCGCTTCAACTGGCCGAGGATGGGGTCGAAGGTGCTGTGGTTGCCGCGCGCCATGTATTCGGTGCACATGAGCGGGCGGTGCAATGCCCGCAAGGCCGCCACCTCTTGCGCCATGTCGTCGGGTCCGGCATAGTTGTGGAAGGTGATGATGTCCGAATTCGCCAGCATGAACTGGAAGATGGGCGGGTTCTCCCGCCAGCCGGCGTAGTCGCGCCAGATGCCGGCGGTCAGCGGTTGCGCGGGGTGCACCTCGCGGGCCCAGCCGAAGGCCTTCACGAGCAGCGCGTGCGCGGCCTCCGCCTTGTTGGCGAGCTCGACGTTGCCGTAGGCCTCGGTGTTCGGGTTGTCGGGTTCGTTCACCAGCTCCCAACCGAAGACGCGGGGGTCGTCCTTGAAGCGCCCGAGCACGCCCTGAACGTAGGGTTTCAGGGCGTCGACCCGGGCGGGATCGCGCAGGATCTCGCGGCCGGGCGACTGCACCCAGCCGCTGTTGTGGACGAAGGGCCGCGGCGGGCGCTGCTTGCCGGCGTAAGGGTGGGGATCCCACACGCTGTCGAAGAGCACGAACAGCGTCTTGATGCCGTGCCGGTCGGCGATCGCCAGGTATTGGTCCATGCGCTGCAGCAGCCCGGCCGGGTCGTCGCGCCAGAGGATGTCGTGGAGAAACACGCGGGCGACATTCATGCCGATGCCCGAGGCCCAGCCGAGCTCCTGGTCGATGGTCTTGGGGTCGAAGGTGTCGGCCTGCCACATCTCGAGCTGGTTGATGGCGGTGCGCGGCAGGTAATTGGCGCCGACCGGCCACGCCTGCCGCGCATACCAGGCGTTGGCCTGCTCTTCGCTCCATCGGCCGGGGAGGGTGGCGGTATCGGCGGCGAAAGCAGACATGCCCGAGGCGAGGGCGGCGAAGCAGAGCAGGGATTGCAGGAGGGGACGGCGGGATCGGGGCATCATGGGGTCACCGTAGGCTGATGGTCTGCGCTCGTCTCCGCAATGCTGGGAAGAACTCCGGTCACAACTCATCCACACTGATGGAATCTGAGATTTCAGATGCCTTGCCCCAACGCCCACCGGGCAGTTCGAGTGGAGAATGGTTGCGGTGGTGCGGCTGGCGCGCAGTCTGGACTGCACGATGAGCGCCCGTCCGCGGCCCCTGTGGTTCAGGTTGGTTGTGCTGGTCTTGATGCTGGGCAGCTATGCCTTCGCGGAGTTCGCCCTGCCTGGCGGCCTGATCCGCCGGCTGTGGGGCAAGGGCAGCGATGATCCGGGCGTTCAGGTCGTGGCGGAACCGAGCGGGCGCGGCTATCGCCTGCAGCTCACGACCACCAACTGCCTCGACCTCACGGTTACCGTCGAAGTCCTGTCCGACAACACCCTGGCGTCCCGCCCGGTGCCGTTCACGGTCGCCGTTCGGGGGCAGCCGCGGGTGGAACTCGCCAGCTTCGAGCCGCGGAACGCCGCGGAGAAATGGGACTTTCGTTATCATTACCATTGGCTCTACGGGTGTTCCGGCGGGACGCCGGACGGGACCGTTTACGCGCTGCCTTTCGACCCGGCAGACCACTACAAGCTCCTGCAGGGACCCCTTGGCACCTTCAGCCATCAGGCGGGCTCCGGCAACGACTACGCCTACGACTGGGCGATGCCGGAGGGCTCGGTCGTGCTGGCCGCCCGGGAGGGCGTGGTCATCGGCGTGCGGTCTGATTCCGCGGCGCACGGGGTGGGGGAGCGTTTCAAGAACAGCGCCAACTACATCATCATCCGCCACGCGGACGGCACCTACGGCGAGTATCTGCATCTCCAGGCGAACGCCGCCCTGGTCAAACTGGGCGAGAGCGTGCGCGCCGGCCAGCCCATCGGCCGCTCGGGCAACACCGGCTACACCTCGCGACCGCACCTGCACTTCGGCGTGTTTCGCATCCGCGACGATCAGACCCGCGAGTCGCTGCCCGTCAAGGTCCGCACCGGCTCCGGAGTGCAGGATACCCTCGAGGAGGGTCGGGTTTATTGAACCGAATCTTTGCCGCCGTCTTCCCTGCGTCAGGCCGGGGCGCGGGCTGAGGCCGGCGTTCGCCTTCGCAACGCTAGGACGAGCCAAGGTCTCACCCTTTCAGCCAGTAGCCGAGGATCGTTCCGATGCTTCCGGTCGCGAATTTTTCGGCTGAAGCATCGTATCGGCCGGAAAGGATGATGAAAAGCCCAGCCCCAAGGACAGCTACGGTTACCACAAGGCGAACTATCTGCGCGAGAGGGTCCGGCTTCTGTTTAGCGCGGCCGGCGAGATTTCGAATTAGATTCGCCGCTTCGCGGTGAACCTCTGCGGCCGAAGCGCCCGCTGGCTTGGACTTACGGATGCCTTTCAGGTCGTGTAATTCACTTTCGACTGTCTCGGCGGAAGCCGCGGCATTCAAATGGAACTCAGCAGTCCTCTCCGCTTCCCTGACAATCTCATCGTTGGTCGCGCCAGAGATCGAATTCCAAAGGGTGAGCACCACAAGCGCCACCACAGTGAAAATGGCGAGATAGATGCCTGCATTCATGTCGGGACAACGGGGTTCAGGCCAATTGCGAGTCTGCGGGAGAAATAGGGGAAACGTGTTGTGACGCAAGCCTGACGACGAACTGCGGGCGGTTGCCTACATAAATTCAGGTGGAGGGAGGGGGGCTTTATGCGTAATTTGCCGGATTCCTCCGGGGAGTTGAACCGGAACAGCATTGGGGCGTGATGTTCGTCTTGGGACTTACCACTTTGCGATCCGGGTTTACAATCGAGCGAGGCTCGGTTGCGGCGGAGCGGCGTGGGATCACGGACGAGCACCGTTCTATCGTAAAAGAGTCTCGCTCGGCTGCGGTCGAGGACCGGGGGATGGCAACCGAACAGGCGGGGACTGCAACCGAATGGTCGGGGACGACGATTCCCGCCGCCGGGATTGCGATCCCGCAGGGCAAAACCGCGACCGAGGGGTGGAGGGATGAGGGTTTGCCCCGTTGGTCAGGGCGAGGAGCAGAGTCGACGAAGCAATCCATGACCAGGGCTGGATCCGTCCGTTGGCCGAGCTGGTCTCGCGACACCGGGACCGTGAATTTGGACACCACAACCCGCGACAGAAACCCAAGGGCCAAAGGAGACACAAAACATGGCAGGCAGCCCGAAAGACAACCTGGATAGGATCAACGCGGTCACGAATGCATGGGAGACGTTGCGGCCGGCGAAGACGTTCGCGGGCATGACGCTCGTGCAGTTCAAGGAGAAGGTGAAGCCGAGCACGGACGCGCGGACGGAGCTGGCGACGCTGGAGAGCCAGCAGGTGGCGGCGCAGAACAAGCGGGACGACGCCGACAAGGCGTCGGTGGCCGCGATCCAACTGCTGGTGAACGCGGTGAAAGGCGACCCCGAGGAAGGAGAGGACGGCGAGCTATACGAGGCCCTGGGCTACGTCCGCAAAAGCGAACGCAGCTCGGGCCTGCACCGGGGAAAGGGGACCAGCACGCCAAAGGCGTGATGGGATCTGAGATTTCAGGTTCCTGGCCCCCGCCCGCCGGTCCGACCCCGGCGGGCGTTTTGTTTGCTCGGCCCTTTGGGTTGCCAAAAGCGAACGGAAAGGCCTAGCTGCCCCATACCGGTCGAGGGCCAACATCGGTGACGCAACTTGTCGTGATGAAAAAACCAGAGCCCTATTCAGCGCCGGCGATTGTCGGCTTCTTTTCAGTCATCGGAATTCTTTCGGTCATTATTGGCGCATTTTGTATTTTCGCCAGCATTGCGTCGTCCGCAGTCTTGTTCGTTCCGGGAATCGTTGCCGTGATCAACGGTTTGGTCGTCATCGGGATCTCGGGCCTCGCTGATACCGTTTATCGGACGCACTGGAATACGAAGTATATCGCGGCCCAATTGGTCGAGCTCCAGGAGCAGCTGGGAAAGATCAGTCTCCCATCGGTCGTGCATCCGGAGCCGGTGAAGCCGCGCATTCAATCCATGGCTGAGCCGATCAATTTGGATGACGCCATTCACGAGCAGGCTATGGCCAAACGCGTGCGTGAGCGCGCCCCGCAGAACATGATCATGGAAGGGAAAAATAAACAGCGCCTGCGGGAGATGCGCGCGGCAGGCATCACCGAGATCAGGGTGACGACCGAAGGGGATGGTTGCCCGGTCTGCCGCACGTTTCTCAATCGCATAATGCCGATCTCGGTAGCACCGCAGGTGCCTCCGCCCGGTTGCACCTGTGAGCCCTATTGTCTGTGCGTGATCGGTCCGGCTGGATGAATTGCATTTACCCGATCTACTGAAATCCCACCCCTGTTAGGTTTCTTTATGACCAAGTCCATTACCGACCCGCTTTCTGATCTTGTCGCTACATTCAACTTCAGGAGGGCTCTTTCGCTTATCGCGATTATTCTAATCTTGGGCGCTACAGCATGGACGATTGACTACTATACGAATTACTCCCGGCTCTCTCGGATTGAGAGAGAAGTTTCGCTATTCGAGCGCGTGGATGCCATCGATAGGCGCGGTGCGATCGCCAAAGATTTGACTGAGATTCGGGCGAATCTTGTCGGCGAGCTTACGGAACTCAGTGCGCGGCAAATCAAGGTTAGCCAGATTCCTTCAGAAGGCGGATTTGCTGCCTGGTTCCGAAGAATATGGCCAAAATTTGTTGCAGGCGCTCTTCCGTGGTTTGTGATTTCACTTACTGCAATACCTGCACTGTTCAAAAAAGAGAAAAATTCATGGGCTGGTTTTGTTGCACTCCAATTTCTAACGCTGTTTTTTGGTTTCGCTGTTACAGTGATTCCGCCCACGGAGTATCGCGTAGTTGATTATGTCCTGATTCCCTGGGGACTATTGTTTTCCATAGGAGTAATACCTATGTCGATTGGGATGGCCGCGGGCTACAAAAAGGTTCGAGAAGCATCGCTGCAACGAGCGATCATGAACAATCTCAGACAGATCTCGGCTGCGGCCGATCAATATTTCCTGGAACATGGAGTGGCTGAAGTCGCTTTGATCGACTTAGTCGGTTCGGAACCAACCAAGTTCATCAAATCTTTGATTATTGTAGACGGTGAACGATATGAGGGGCTGATTATCAGACAGGGTGAGCCGATAGCGGTCTATCGGCGCTCAGGAGAGCCGGTCATCTACAATCCATAGTCCACTGATCAGGCATACCCCTTTTGGCCATCTTTGGGTTTTGATCACCAATCCACTGTGCGTCAAATCAGGTGAACCTCATCATGCTCCCTTTGCTCGGCCTGCTCGTCCTTCGGTTTAACGTTGGCCGGGTCTGAGGAATTTCAAGCAACTTCATTGCAAGGGCGACCACGACCGCTCCAGAATAGTCTATCAGATATGAAAACCCCCATCACGGCATCGGATGCACACGCCCTGTTGGTGAAGTGGATGAGAAAAGGGCCTCCATCAAATCACTCTACCTATGGCTATGATCTTTATCTTCCAGCGGCCATCTCTGAAGACTTGGGGAATGTAAGGTGGGGAGAGATAGAACTTATTCTCCGAGACAACATGCCTGCGCTGCAATCCGCGGCATGGGACCTGTGTCGTCGCGGCATTCTGCGACCTAGCCCGAGAGGATATGGAGATCAAGGCAACCCGGATGGTTTCGGCTACTCTATCACATCGCTCGGAGCCTCGTGGTTGTCGGAAACTAACGACGAGCAATTCTTTCCCACTGAACCAGGGCAACTCGCGGCGCGTTTGGCGAAGCACCGCGCACGCTTCGGCGATGGCTATCACCAGCGAGCCCAAGAAGCGGCAAAATGCTATCACAGCAACGCCTTCCTCGGCTGCTGCTCCATGTGCGGCGCCGCTGCTGAGTCGATTCTCCTTGGAGCGGCGATCGCCAAATCAAGCGCTGACGATGTGATTCAAATCTACCGGACGGCGTCCGGGCGACACCGGATACAGAAGCTCGTTCTGAAGGACGTTTCAGACGCGCTACGGACCCACGCGGATGCCCAACTCTCCCTCTTGAAATACTGGCGTGATGACTCTTCTCACGGGCAGGCGTCACCGATCTCAGAAGTCGATGCGCACATCGCTCTCCTCACACTCATCCGTATGGCTGCGCTATTCGACGACAGTTGGGCGGATTTCACTGCCTAACGATTGGCCACCTGATGCCCGTCTTGGGGCAAAGGGAAAGGCGACGCGTGCGAGGTGCCTTTGAGCACGGGAGCGGTGCGTCGGCGAGCGATGGCCCTACAGGGCGGTTGGGGGCAACCGCCCCGACCTTATTGGTCTGAGGAGGAAAAGGATTAGGAGATCGATTGGTTGCTGGCAGGCTGCGCATCCCTGGCCGTTCTTCATCGCCATGCATCGTCGTCCAATGGGGAAAAGAAAAAGGCAGCCGGTAAGGACTGCCTCGGGGGTTCGAATCTCTAGATGAGGCTTATTGGCAGGCTTCGCACTCCTCGCCGTTCTTCATGGCTTCGATGGAGCAGACGCGCTTTTCCTCGGCGGTGTAGGTCTTCTTAGCCGGTGCCTCGGCGGACGGGCCGTTGGGGGCAACGGCCCCTACCGGGAACGGGGCCGTCGTCATCTCGGCGGTGGCGTTGTTGAGGGCAGTGGCGGCGGCGACCGCGGTGTCGCGGGTCTCCGTCTGGGCCTTCGTCTCACCGGCGGCGCCACGGATTTCCTTCTTCACGTTGAGCGTGGCTTTCTCGACGCCGGAGGCGCCGAGGCTGCGGAGGTAATACGTGGTCTTCAGGCCGGCGTGCCAGGCGGAGCGATACATGTGGCTGAGCACCTTCAGATCAGGCGCCTTCAGCCAGAGGTTCACGCTTTGGGACTGGTCGATCCACTTCTGCCGGCGGGCGGCGGCGGCGATCACCCACTTGAAGTCCACGCCGAAGGCCGTGAGGTATTTCTCCTTCAGGTCCGCCGGGATGGCCTCGATATCCTTCAACTCGCCGTCGAAATACTTCAGGGCGTCGCTCATCTCCTGGTTCCAGAGGCCGCGCGACTTGAGGTCGCGGACGAGGAACGGGTTGAGGACGACGAACTCGCCGGAGAGGTTGGATTTGACGTAGAGGTTCTTGTAGGTGGGCTCGATGCAGGGCGAGGTGTTCGTGATGTTCGAGATCGTCGCGGTGGGGGCGATGGCGAGCACGTTGGAGTTGCGCATGCCCTGGGTGGCGATCTTGGCGCGGAGGGCGGTCCAGTCCATCTTGCCGCCGCGGGGGACCTGGATCGGCACGCCGCGCTCCTGCTCGAGGAGGTCGATGGTGTCCTGCGGGAGGAGGCCGCGGTCCCACTTCGAGCCCTTGTAGGTGGAGTAGGTGCCGCGCTCGGCGGCGAGGTCGGAGGAGGCCTCGTAGGCGTAGTGCGCGATGGCCTCCATGAACTCGTCGTTGAACTCGACGGCGGCGTCGGAGGCGAAGGGCACGCCCTTCAGGTAGAGGGCGTTGGCGAGGCCCATGACGCCGAGACCGACGGGACGGTGGCGCTGGTTGGAGCGCTTGGCGGCCTCGGTCGGGTAGAAGTTGATGTCGATGACGTTGTCGAGGGCGCGGACGGCGACCTTGATGGTGTCGCGCAGCTTCTCGTGGTCGAGGGAGCCGTCGGCGTTCAGGTGGGAGTCGAGGATGACGGAGCCGAGGTTGCAGACGGCGGTCTCGTCGTTCGAGGTGTTGAGGGTGATCTCCGTGCAGAGGTTGGAGGAGTGGATGACGCCGGCGTGGTCCTGCGGGGAGCGGACGTTGCAGGGGTCCTTGAAGGTGATCCACGGGTGGCCGGTTTCGAAGAGCATCGAGAGCATCTTCTTCCAGAGCTCGAGGGCCTCGATCTTGTGGCCCTGGATCTTGCCGTCCTCGGCGAGCTGCTCGTAGCGGGTGTAGGCCTCCTCGAACTTCTTGCCGAAGAGATGGTGGAGGTCGGGGGTCTCGTTGGCGCGGAAGAGGGTCCAGGTGCCGCGGGCCTCCATGCGCTTCATGAAGAGGTCGGGGATCCAGTTGGCCGTGTTCATGTCGTGGGTGCGGCGGCGGTCGTCACCCGTGTTGCGGCGGAGCTCGAGGAACTCGAAGATGTCGTTGTGCCAGGACTCGAGGTAGGCGCAGCCGGAGCCCTTGCGCTTGCCGCCCTGGTTGACGGCGACGAGCTGGTCGTTGTGGAGCTTCAGGAAGGGGATGACGCCCTGGGACTCGCCGTTGGTGCCGGCGATGTGGGCGCCGGTGCCGCGGACGGAGGTCCAGGAGCCGCCGAGGCCGCCGGCCCACTTGGAGAGCTGGGCGTTCTCGGCGATGCCGCGATACATGATGGACTCGAGGGAGTCGTCGACGAAGTAAAGGTAGCAGCTGGAGAGCTGGGAGTGGAGCGTGCCAGCGTTGAAGAGGGTCGGCGTGGAGGAGCAGAAGCGGCGGCTCTTGTAGAGGTCGTAGAGGCGGACGGCCCAGTCCTCGCGGTGCTTCTTCTTCTCGTCGAGGAAGAGGCCCATGGCGACGCGCATCCAGAAGAACTGGGGGGTCTCGAGGCGCTTGGAGCGCTTGCCGGTCTTGTCGATGATGAGGTAGCGGTCGTAGATGGTCTGGACGCCGAGGAAGTCGAGCTCGAGGTCGGCGGTCGGGTCGAGGGCGGCGGCGACCTTGGCGAGGTCGTATTCCTTGAGGCGGGGGGAGAGGCGCTTGATGGCGATGCCGCGGTCGATGTAGGCGGCGAAGGCCTGCTGGTGGAACTTCTTGAGGGCGCCGATGCCGTCGCGGACGATGTCCCAGCCGAGGACCTCCTCGTAGATGTAGGAGAGCTGGATGCGGCCGGCGAACTTGGCGAAGTCGGCGTCCTTCTCGATCAGGGTCTTGGCGTTGAGGATGATCGTGTTGTTGAGGTCACCGAGGGCGATGTTGTCGAAGAGGGCGCGGCGGAGCTCGGCCTCGATCTGGTCGGAGGTGAGGCAGAGTTCGAGGCCGATGGAGGCGAACTCGATGCGTTTCTTGAGGTCGAGGCCGTCCCAGAGGAAGGTGGAGCCGTCGGCCTTGGCGACGACGACCATGGAGTTCTGCTGGGCGGGGACGGTCTCGGCGGGGGCCGGGTCGGCGGCGCGGGCGTCGGCAAGGCGGGCGGTGGCGCGGGCGGCGCGGTAGAGGATGTAGTCCTCGGCGACCTTGTAGTGGCCGGCCTTCATGAGCTCCTCCTGGACCATGTCCTGGACCTCCTCGATGTGGAGGAAGGCCTGCTTCAGGTGGAGGGCGCGCTCGGTGATGGCGCGGGTGATGGCGGTGGCCGGGGCGGGATCCTTCTGGAGGGAGAGGAAGGCCTTGCGGATGGCGATCTCGATCTTGGCCTCGTTCCAGGGCACGACCTGGTGGTTGCGGCGGATGAGGCGGACGGTGACGCCGTGGGTTTCGCGGTTGAGATTGAGCTTGGAGGCGCGCTTGAGCAGGAGGCTCTTGGCGACGTCGTGGGCGTTGTTGTCGACGAGGGTCTTTTCGATGAGCACGTAGAGATCGTGGAGGGAGACGCGGATCGGGCCGCGCTCCAGGGCCTTCTTGGTGAGGTTGGCGGCGACCTCGCGGGTGACGTCCGCGACGAAGCGCTGGTTCTTCTCGTTGAAGATGTCCTTCTCGCCCTTCGCCTGGAGGAGGTTGGCGAGGGAGCGGCCGACGGTGTCGGCGACCTCGCTCAGGTCGAAGCGCTCGTCACCGTGCGGGCAGAGCACGTGCACCTCGGGGACGGGGACGGACTCGTCGCGGAGGATGTCGCGCCAATTGTAGTTGGGCTTCTGGTCCTTGGGCGCGGTGGTGAGTTTCTTGAGGGCGAGGTCTTGGGCGACGGAAGGAGTATGCATGGAGGGATGCGGGAGGCGAAACGGTTGAGAGCTGAGAGTTGGGCGCTGGGGGGCGCGGAAACGGAAGGGAAAGTGGTGGGGTGGGAGACTGGCTGGCGTGGCAGGGCGTCGGCGGGGCGAGAATCAGTCTCTCGACTCTCAACCGACACCCGGAACTGGCGGGGCGGTCAGAGTTCGTCGTCGCTCGAACCGTGGAGCGCGGAAGACTTTTGATACTCGGTGACGCGACCCTCGAAGAAGTTCTGTTCCTTCTTGATGTCCATCATCTCGGCGAGCCAGGGGAGGGGATTCTTGACGCCCGGGTTGAGCGGGGTGAGGCCGCAGCCCTCGAGGCGGCGGTCGGCGATGTAGTCGATGTAGGTCAGGAACTCGTCGATCGAGAGGCCGACGGCGTTGACGGGGAGGCAGTCGCGGATGAAGTCCTTCTCGAGGGCGATGCCCTCGGCCATGGTCTGGCGGAGCTCCTCCTTGAACTCGGCCGTCCAGATGTCGCGGTTCTCCTCGATGAGGTCCATGAAGAGATTCCGGAAGAGCTCGATGTGGTTCGACTCGTCGCGGAGGGTGTAGCGGAACATCTGGCCGATGCCGGGGAATTTGTTCTGGCGGTAGAGCGAGAGGACCATGCCGAAGAGGCCGTAGAACTGGGTGCCCTCCATGCACTGGCCGAAGACGAAGATGTTTTTCGCGAGGAGCTTCTTGTTCGCGGGCAGGGTGAGGTCGAGGTCGCGGCGGAGGTCGCGGGAGACCTTGTTGACGAACTCGTTTTTCTTCTCGATCGACTTGATGTCCTCGAACATCGCCTCGCACTCGTGCGGGTTGATGCCGAGGGAGGAGATCATGTAGAGGAGCGAGTCGGCGTGGATGTTCTCCTCGTGCGCGTGGCGGCCGAGGACGAGCTTCAGCTCGGGGGCGGTGACGAGCTCGCGGACGACGTGCTGGATGTTGTCGCCGACGATGCCCTCGGCGGCGGAGAAATAGCCGATGCCCATGCGGATGATCCAACGCTCGATGTCGGAGACGGTCTTGGCGTCGCGCCACTGCTCGATGTCCTTGCCCATCGGGACGTCCTCGGGCTCCCAGTGGTTAGCCTTCATCGTCTTGTAGAGATCGTAGGCCCACTGGTATTTGAGCGGGAGAATGTTGAAGTAGGGAACCTGGCGACCGTTGATGACCTTCTTGGCGGCGAACGCGGCCTCGGCCTTATCCTGATCGAGAACGAACGTCTTGTTGCCGACGGAAAATGATTTTTGCATGGCTAGCGCAGGGAGTGCAGACGGTGAAACTGGAGAAAAGCGGTGTGTGTCCCGTGGTCTAGAGACGGCCGGAAGCCTCTGGCGACACCAAGTTGCCATTACTTCCTAACACGTTGTCGACCACCACAGGATGTGGATGCCCGGAACCTTGACCACAACTAATGGAAATCGCCCCATGGCCCGTCAACAGATTTAGCGGCGAGAAATGTTAATTTTCCGCCACTTTTTGTGTGGACATGAAGTGACGCGCCTCGCGTCCCGTTTTTTCCCGAAATAATTTTCGCGGTGCGCGGGTTTTCACTCTGAAAAAGGGGGAGGAGCCGGGGGCGGCGGGCGGGACAAATATTTTCTTGACGCGAAAATTTCACGGCTCCGCGTGTTTTCCTCCGTGGGCGAAGGCGGGCGGCCGAGTGAAAGCCGCCGCTTGCTGCGAATTTCGCGCGGGCGATCCACCGCATCGAGTGCGGCCGAGGCAAAGGGAACGCGGGCCATCCGCGGGACCTCGCTTCATCCAGATGGCACCGAATCGTCACCGCGGGTTGCGGACAGGGCTCAGGCGCGATCACCGGCTCCGGCCTTCCTCCGCGGGACGACTTGTCCGGGGCGAGCAGGCGGTCGCGAGGGACGGGCGCCGTTCCGACGGGCGGTTGCCGCCGGAGACACTACGGGCGGCCCGGTGGCGCCACCAAACAAAAAGGCGGCGGCGATTGCTCGCCGCCGCCTTGAAATCAGATACCGGCCGTGCTCAGAACTTCAGGCGCACGCCCGCCTGGACACGCCACTTGGAATCGCCGTTGTTGGGCAGGATCTGCGAGGAGGTCGGAATGGTGACCGTGCCGTCCGAGTTGAGCGCAACGACCGGCTTGATGCGGCCATCAGCACCATAGGTGGCGCTACCCAGCACGACCTCCTGGTTGCTATTGCCACCCTGTCCGAGTTCTTCAACATAGTTGAAGAGGCTCTTGCTGATGAAGTTGCCGAAGTTGACGAAGTCAAGGAAGGCTTCGACATGCACCGGGCCCGTAACCTTGACCTCCTGGGAGAAGTGGAGATCGAGGCGGTTCTGCCACGGCCCGATGAAGGAGTTACGGGGGGCATAACTGCCGGCATACTTGGCCAGCCCGCTGGATTGCATGTAGGCAAAGTAGGCGGACTGCTGAGCGGAGCTCATGCCCGAGAAGTCGAAGCGGGCGTCGCTCGCGCCGGTCGGAACGGCGACCGCGTCGTTCGCGCTGTTACCGTCGAAGTTCAAGTCGTTCGAGTAAACATAGCTGTAGGGAAGACCGCTGCGGCCCTCGTAGTAGAGGGTGGCGCTGGTCTTGAAGGCCTTCAGGAAGTTGAAGTCCCTGGTGACGCTGAACTGCACGCGGTCCCGAACCTCATAGTCGGAGCGGGTCTGCTCGACGGTATTTTGGTTGAAGACGACGTTGAAGGCATAGTTCGAGGAGGCCGTCGAGCTGCCGGCGGGCTGCCCCTCGGTGGCGTGACCGCGGGTGTAGGTCAGGTTGTAGGCCCAGCCGTTCTTGAGGGGACGACCCAGCGAGAAGGCGACGTAGTCGGAGGCGCCGACGGTCGTGTTGTTCAGGAGAAACGCGGTGGTGAAGGCCGTGCTGTTGGTTCCGGTGATGCCGCCCGTGGTCCCGAGGGGAACCAGCGTGTTGTTGCTGGCGCTGACGAAGCGACGGAAGTAGGTGCGTCCGTCGGCGCCCTGGCCGCCGGCCACGAGGTTCACGTTCTGGTAGAAGAAGGCTTCCATGACCTTCGAGTGGATGTATTCCACGGTGAAGACGGAATCGAGGAAGTAAGGCAGCTTGACGTCCATCGCGAGGTTGCCGCGCAGATTGGTGGGCGGCTTGACGCCCGGCTTGGCGAAGGCGACGCTGCCGCCGGCAAACGTCCCGCTGGTGGTGCCGAGCGGGTTCGCCGGATCGAACTTATAGAGGGGATTCGGGTCGGTGTAAGTGCCGCCGAGGTATTGGCCGAGCGTCGGCATGGCGCCGGTGGAGCCGTTGAACGTAGCCGTGCCGCGACCCATGCCGGCGTTGCCGTAGGAATTGGACATCCAGACCCACGGGCTGCGGCCGAGGAAGACACCCAGGCCACCGCGCAGCTGGACATTGCGTTCCTTGGAGAGCGCATAGTTGAAGGCCAGGCGGGGGGCAAACTGGCCCACGCCGTCCATGGTGCCGTCGTTGCGCATGCCGAATGCGGTCTGAATGGCCGGGTTGTTGGTCGGAGCGATGGGCTGGCCGAGCACGTCGTAGCGGATGCCGAACGTGACGTTAAGACGTTGACTGGGTTCCCACTTGGCCTGCGCGAAGAAGCCGGTCTGATCGAAGGTGCTGACGTCGGTGCCGGGGAAACCCACGCTCGAGACGTTGCGCTGGAAGGCGAGCGGCGTGTCGGTGGCGAGGTTCAGGGTCGGGCTATAGTTGTAAACGAACCGGCCGTAGGAACCGTTGCGGAACAGATTGACGAAGTCGGTCTTCTCGTGGTCGAAGCCGGACTTGAAGGTGAAGTCGCGCCACGTGTAGGTGCCGTTGCCGCTGAAGGCGAGTTCATTGGCGATGACGCCGTTGCCCATGCTGCTGTAGTCCGTGCCGAAGAGCACGGCGGTGCTGGAAGTCACCGAAGCTCCCGTGGAGACGGACGTGCCGGGCACGTTGAGGACGACGATTTCAGGCAGGTTGACCGGAGTCGAACGGAGCGAGGTGGTGTTGTTCTTGGAGAAGGCGAGTTCGGTCTTCAGGTCGGGTGTCCAGTTGCTGAAGAGCTGCGACGCCCAGACTTTCTCATCCACCGCCAGCTGATAACTCTTCGCGCTGGACGCGGTCACACCGTTGGAAAAACTCGGGGCCGAGAGGGGGGCGAGGGAAGGAAAGGTGGAAGGCGCGCCGGACGTGCTGAAGTCGGGAAAGCTGGGCTGGTTGCCCTTCGTCTCGCTGTAGCGGACGGTCAGGCGATGGTCCTTGGTGATGTTCCAATCGACCTTCGCGAGTTTCTTCGTATCCTGCAGCAAGGAACTGTTGGCGGCGCCGAATGAACCGAAGGCAGGTGCGCCGGGCAGGGCGCCGAACTGGCTGGTGAGGGAGCTCAGCGCGCCCGTATCGGGCCGGAACCCGGGGGTGGCGACGCCGCCGGAGGGATTGCTGTCTTTCTCGTAGTTCAGGAAGAAGAACAGCTTGTCCTTGATGATGGGGCCGCCGAGCGTGAAGCCCGAAGTGCGATCGAAGGAGGTGAGGGTGCGCTGGCCCTTGGTGGTGCCGAAGATATCCGCACCCGCCCACTTGCTGGACGTGTAGATGTAGTAGGCGGAACCGTGGAATTCGTTGGTGCCGCTCTTGCTGACGGCGTTGATCGAGGCGCCGGCGAAGCCGCTCTGCGTCACGTCATAGGGCGTGAGGTCGACGCTGAAGCTCTCCAAGGCGTCGAGGGAGAACGGATTCTTGAGCGAGAAGAGGCCGGAGGACGAGAGACCGAACTGGTCGTTCTGGCGGGCGCCATCGATGGAGATGGAGTTGTAGCGGTAGTTGGAACCGAGCGCGCTCACCTGGGCGCCGTTGCGGATCGAGACGAAGGGGTTGGTCTTCATCATGTCGGCAAAGGAGCGACTCGTGCTGGGCATGTTGGTGATGCTGCGGCTGTCGAGCGAGGTGCCGGCGCCGGAGGCACCGGCGTCGAGGGCGTTGGCCTCGGTGGTCACGACGAACTTCTCCAGCTGGAGGGTCTCGCTGCGCGCGTTGAGGGTCACGTCCACATCCTGGGCGAGTTCGGCCGTGACACCCGAAACGGAGCGGATGTCGTAACCCTCGGCCTTGGCGCTGACGGTGTAGGGGCCGCCGACGCGGAGACCGGAGACGCGGAAGCGACCGGAGGGGTTGGTGATCGCCTGGTAGGTGGTGTTGGTCGGCACGTGAACCACGGTGACCGCGGCGCCGCCGACCGCGTTGCCGGCGCTATCAATCACGCTGCCGGTGAGGGCCGAGGATACGATGCCTTGGGCAAAGGCGCTTGGGGAAATAGCAACGGCGAGGGCCGAGACTATCGCGAGAACTAACGATTTAAGGAACGATCTGTGCATGGTGTTGATGCAGTTGGTGTGAGATTCCCGAGCAGGTAGCCCGGGTTAGAATTGGCGAAGCGAACGCCTGTGAGAATGATGAGTCAAGCCTTCAACCCCCGGCGCTTTTGGCGCATCGCAGGATGTTGCGCGCTTGTAACGTGGCATGGCGGATCGGCCTGCAAGCATACCTCCGGCCAAACGCCGGATTCTATTTTCGCTCGCCCGGTTCCGGGGGTTGTGCCCAGCTCGGCCCTGTGAGCGTCGCCTATACACCGCGCGAGGAACTGGCCAACAGCCTGACCCACGGGCTGGGCGTGGCGTTCAGCATCGCCGGGCTGGTCCTGATGGTCGTGTTTTCGGCCGCCCACGGCACCGCCTGGCATGTGGTCAGCACCGCCATCTTCGGCGCCACGCTGGTCCTGCTCTATACGTCCTCGACGCTCTACCACAGCCTCCGGGGCGAGGCCCTGAAGCACCGGCTGCAGAAGTTCGACCATGCGGCGATCTTCCTCCTGATCGCCGGCACCTACACGCCGTTCCTGCTCGTGACCCTGCGCGGACCCTGGGGCTGGAGCCTCTTCGGGGTGATCTGGGGGCTCGCGGCGGTGGGGATCGCGCTGAAATTCTGGTTCGCCGGCCGCTTCCGGCTGGTCTCGACCCTGATCTATGTGGGGATGGGCTGGATGGTGATGATCGCCCTCAGGCCGCTGACGGCCGCCCTGCCCTCCGGCGGCCTGAAACTCCTCGTGGCCGGCGGGCTCTGCTACACCGGAGGGGCCGCCTTCTACCTTTGGCGGAAGCTGCCCTACCACCACGCCGTCTGGCACCTCTTCGTGCTCGGGGGCAGCGCCTGCCACTGGGCGGCGGTGTTCTTCTATATAGTTCCGAAGGCGGACGCCTAGGGGTGGCGCCGGGGCTATTTCTCCGGCGGGTGGTCCGCCGCGCCGAGCTGTTGGGCCAGCGCCAGCAGGTCGGGGGGGGCGCTGACCTGGAGATTTCGCGTCAGGAGGAGAAGGGAGGCCAGAGAGTCCGGAGCCAGCCGCCGCAGGTCGCGGTCGCCGGTGTCCGCCCAGCACCGCGCCAGCTGGGCGTGTGCTTCCGCGGCATACCCCGCCGCCGCCAGCTCGAGCGCCAGGGCGACGCGGTCGCCGGTTTCCCAGGCCGGGTCGCGGGGCAACACGGCGCGCAGATGGGCGACGGTCGCGGCATGCGCCGCGCGCAACCGGGCGGCGCGTTGCAGCTGCGCCTGCACCAACAGGGCGAGGAACTCGTCCGGGTTTTCGGCGACGACCTGCCGGACGAGGTCCCGGGCGGCGTCCTCGTCGCCCATCGCGGCGAGGAACTGGGCCCGGCGCGCCGCGGCATCGGCGGCGGACTGCGCCGGCGCGATTTCCAACACGAGGGCAAACTGCTCCTTGAAGACCTCCGTGGCGGGCAGCCGATAGGGCAGCGGCCGCACCCAGTCCGGCAGGCCGCGGCCGGACCCAAGCAGGTCCAGGGCGAAGCCCCCGGCCGGTGCCGGCGCGTCGGCGCGCAGACCGCGGGCCAGCCGGGCCGATTCGGACGCGAAGGAGCCCCAGGGGAGGATCACGAGGTGGGTTACGCCGCGGGCGCGCAGCAACGCCAGTGCGGCGGCGGGATTGGCGGCCCCGAAGATGTCGACCAGACTGCGCAGGCCGGCCCGGTTTTCCCAATAAAGCGTCCCGACCCCCTTGAAGCCGCCGTGATAGACGAGCTCGGTCGTGGTGGTGGGCGCGCTGAGCAGGATAACCGGTTCGATCCCGGTCCGTCGGCGCAGCCAGAAAGCCAGGTCGCGCATCACGAACTGCCGGACATTTTCCCGTGACAGGCCGGTCCGGTCGTGGCTTAGGTCCAGCGCCGTCCGCACGGGGTAGGGCAGCAGGACTGCCGTCAGGAAAAGCCCCGCGACCAGAACCCGTCCGCGCGTCCAGGTGAAGTTGGCCGCGGTGATGGCGACGTGCGCCGTGGCGACGAGCACCACCAGCCACAGGGCGGCGGCGAGGTGCAGCCAGCGGACCTGCGACCACGCGAGCAGGCCGGTGAGCAGGGCGGGCGGGAGGCTCAGGGCGAGCGTGGCCCGGTGCGCCGGGGAGAGCGCGTCGCGCGCCAGCAGGCCGAGGGCGGCGACGCCGATCAGCGGCAGGACATTGAGCCGCAGCAGCCAGGTTTCGAGGCCGCCGCCGGTGTCGTGGAGCCACGACGGGAACGGGGCGAATTCGCTGATGTAGTCGACGTGCAGCGTCCAAAGGAACCGGTCCGCCACGACAAACGTGCCCAGCGGAGCCAGCTTCATGAGCAGCGGGATCACCCCGATGGCGATCAGGCCGGCCAGGGCTGCGAGCCCGTCGCGTCCGCCGCGCCAAGGCGGCCGGCCCGGCCCGCGGTCCGCGAGCCGCGCCAGCCAGTCGCCGGCGCCGGCCCAGGCCAGCGCATAGAGCGGGTGGTTGACCTCCAGCCGCCACCCGCAGTGGGCGGGGAAATACTCCACGAGATAAAACAGCAGCGAGACCGCGCCGCCGGCCAGTCCCCACGTGCGCCAGAGTGCCGGGTTGATCGGCGGGGATTTTTCGCGGCGATTCACGGCCAGGGCCAGCAGCACCCCGAGGCCGATGCCGATGAGCACGGGCACCTGGCTGGCGGCATTGACCCAGAGGCCCGCGGCGCCGGCGAAGCCCGAGGCGACGAAGGCGCGCCGGGCTTGTTCGGGCGGACCGATGCAGCCCGCGAGCAAAAACAAAACCGTCAGCAATGCGCAGCTGGCGGCGACGCCGTGATGGTCGTAACTGCCCGTGCCGTATTCCGCGGTGAAGGGCACCACGGTCACGAGTCCGGCCGCGAGCAGCACGCCCGGCAGCGCGCCGAAGCGCCGCACGGTCCAGGGCACGATCCCGAGCAGCAGCAGGCCCAGCAGCAGCGGCCCCGCATACCGCGCGGCGGATTCGACCGCGGGCAGCAGGGGGCGTCCGGTCAGCGCGTGATCGCCCCAAGCGACCAGCGCCAGCCACCAGTGGAGGGGTGAACTCCAGTGCACCTCCCGCCCGTCTGGGGCGTTGTCGTAGTCGACGCGCCGGATCCGCCACTCGCCCCGCGCGATCATCTGCTGGGTTTGCATGACCCAATGGTAGCCGTCCGTGGAGGCGAGAATCTGGTCGCGCCGCCCGCCCGCGTAACCGGTCGGCGAGGCCGCGTCGTAGGCCGGGGCCGGCCTCCCGGTTTCGCCCAGCGCGGTGGCCGCCCGGATCGCGGCCAGCTGGCCCGCGGTGCTGGCGGCGAGGAAAATCAGGGTGCCGGCGAGCCCGGCCAGCCAGGCGGTTTTCACCAATTGTTTTTGCGCGGACACCCACGGAGGTGTTGCCGAACGCGGCGGAAACGTCAATCTGCCCCCCCATGAACATCGCGATCATTGGCGCCGGCAATCTCGGCGGAGCGCTGGGCAAGGCCTGGGCGAAGGCCGGGCACAAGATCATCTTCGGCGTGCGTGATCCCGCCGGAGGCAAGACCAAGCCGCCGATCGCGGAGATCGGCGGGGCCGCCACCTCGATGGTCGTGCCCGACGCCGTGCGCCAGGCCGAGGTCATCGTGCTGGCCACGCCGTGGAACGCCGTGCCGGACGTCATCACCGCGATGGGCGACGTGCGCGGCAAGATCATCATCGACGCCACCAATCCCGTTTTCCTCAACGCCGAGGGCAGCCTCGGCCTCTCGCTTGGCTCGACCACGTCCGGCGCCGAGGAGGTCGCCCGGCTCGCGACCGGCGCGCGCGTGGCGAAGGCCTTCAACACCTACGGCTGGGAGAATTTCGCCGACTCCGCCTACCCGGGCTACGGTGACGCAAAGCCGGTCCTGTTCCACTGCAGCGATGACGACGAGGCGAAGGAGATGGTCGAGAAGCTCGCCACCGACCTCGGGTTTGAGCCGGTGGACACGGGCGGTCTCGGCATGGCGCGCAGCCTCGAGCCGCTGGCGTTGCTGTGGATCCGCCTCGCGGTCCGCCGCGGGCGCAACCCGAACTTCACCTGGGCGATGATGAAGCGCTGAGGCGCCAGCGGGCGCTCGGGCGCGTTGAATGTTGAAAGTTGAGGGTTGAAAGCCGGCGACCGGAGCACCCGAGCCGGTCGTGGTTCGTTCTTTCAACTTTTGTCTTTCAACTTTCAACTGCGCCATGCTTCTGGCGCTCCACAAGCCCTACGGCGTCCTCTCGCAGTTCACGCCCGAGCCCGGCTCGCGCTGGCGCACGCTGGCCGATTTCAACCTGCCGCCTAAAGTCTACGCCCTCGGCCGGCTCGACGCCGATTCAGAGGGCCTGCTGCTGTTCTCCGACGAACCCGGGCTCAACTCCCACCTGCTCGATCCCGACGCCGCGCACCGCCGCGAATACTGGGTGCAGGTCGAGCGCATCCCGACCGACGCCGCCCTGGCGCAGCTGGCGCGCGGGGTGAGGATCGGCGACTACACGACGCGGCCGGCCGCCGTCCGCCGGCTCGATCTGGCGCCGGCCCTGCCGCCGCGTGATCCGCCGATTCGGGTGCGCAAGACCGTGCCCGACTGCTGGCTCGCGCTCGAGCTGACGGAGGGAAAGAACCGCCAGGTGCGACACATGACCGCCGCGATCGGGCATCCGACACTTCGGCTGGTGCGGGTGCGGGTCGGCGGTTTCGCGCTGGACGGACTCGCGCCGGGAAAATGGCGCGAACTCAACACCGAGGAACGCTCGGCGGTGTTTGCGTGAGCCCTCCTTGGGAAATCCGCGGGACTGATAGTCCCGCCTCCGCCGGGCTCCTACTTCTGCGCGAACAGTTTGTCGACCAGCCGGCTCACCGTGACCTGATAGGCCTCGCGCAACGGGACCGAGGCGGTGAAGTCGACCGTGGCGAAGGACTGCGGATGGTTGGGCTCGCTGACCTCAATCCGCAGGTAGACGAGGTGCTCGCCGAAATCCCAGGCCCAGCGGTCCTGATAGGTGATGACCGCTTCCGTGTCATCGGGCATCATGGTCATCGGCCCGATCTCGGCCGTGTCGCCGCGGGCCTGGAGCGCCTCGGCGATGCGGTGGTCGACCGCATGGTTGTCGTTCGGGCCGGTGACGATGAAGAACCGCTTCTTGCCGGCGAGGGTGTGGCCCTGCACGACATGGGCCCCGTAGGAGGCGCAACCGCCGAGGATGAGGGCGAGGCAGAGTCCGAGAAAGGCCAGGGGCGCGAAGGTTTTCATTTTAAGAGGAACGTTCATCCCACACTTGGGCGAGGTGGACGAGGGTTTCAACCGCTTTTGCCATGTCCTGCAGGCTGACCCATTCCCGCTGGCTGTGGATCTCGTGCATGCCGCAGAAGATATTGGGTGCCGGCAGGCCGCGCTGGGTGAGGGCCGAGCCGTCGGTGCCGCCGCGAATGGGCGCGGAGTGCGGCGTCAGGCCGGCGCGGGTGACCGCCTCGCGGGCGAACTCCACGGGCCGCATGTCCTTTTCCAGCCAGTAGCGCATGTTGCGGTATTGCTCGGTGAAGGTGAGCTCGAAGCGGGCCTGCGGCTCGGCGGCGCGGAGCCCCGCCACGATCGACTCCAGCGTGGCGTGATGGGCGGCAAGGCCGTCGCGCTCGAAGTCGCGGAGGATCATCCGCACCTTCGCGTGCTCGGCGGTGCCGGTGCATTCCACGGGATGGATGAAACCCTCGCGGCCGGCCGTGCGCTCGGGCGACTGCGCGACCGGGAGCGCGGCGAGGAACCGGCCGGCGATTCGCACCGCGTTCACCATGACGTCCTTGGCGGTGCCAGGGTGCGAGGCGATCCCGTGGATCTCGAGCACGGCGCTGTCGGCGCTGAAGGTTTCGAATTCGATCTCGCCCGGCGACGAGCCGTCGAGCGTGTAGGCGCAGACGGCGCCGACCAGCGCGAGGTCGAGCTGGTGCACGCCCCGGCCGATCTCCTCGTCGGGATTGAAGCAGACGCGGATCGGGCCGTGCGGGATTTCCGGGTGCCGGAGGAGATGCCGGACCGCAGCCATGACGACGGCCACGCCGGACTTGTCATCGGAGCCGAGGAGGGTCGTCCCGCTGGCGGTAATGATGTCGTGGCCGATCGCCGCGCGCAGGAAGGGCGTCGCCTCGACCATGAGCTTCTGCGCCGGATCGTCTGGCAGGATGATCGGGCGGCCGTCGTAGGCGCGGTGCACGATGGGCTGGGCCTTGCCGGGGAGGTTGGTGGCCGTGTCCACGTGGGCGAACCAGGCGATCGCGGGCGTTTTTTTACCCGTCGTGGCCGGCAGCGTCGCGAGCACGTAGCCATGCTCGGTGATCGTGACGTCGGCCAGGCCGAGCGCCGCGAGCTCCGCCTGCAGCAGCTTGAGCAGGTCCCACTGGACGGGCGTGCTGGGCGTCGAGGACGATTTGTCGTCACTACGCGTGTCAATCTGGACGTAACGCAGGAAGCGCTCCAGCAGGTCGGCGGTGTCGATCGTCATGAAGAAGGAGTGCGGGCGGCGGCGAAGAGCCGGTCGAGCACCTCGGCATTGCGCAGCGATTCGGCGAGAGGGAACTGCGGGACACGCTGCTCGAGGATGGCGGCGGCGAAGTCCTCGACCTCCTGCCGGTAGCGGTCGCTCGCGGTCACGGGGATCTCGCGGCGTTCCTCGCCGATCGTGAGGGTGAGAGGGGCGGGGTTGTCGAAGTAGGTGTCGGGGATCTCCAGCACGCCGAGCGTGCCGACGATCTCGGCGCAGACGCGCTTGTGCGTGTCGAACCCGCAGTGCGCCGCCGCGACGAGTCCGCCGGGATAGCTCAGCAGCGCGGAGAAACTCACGTCGATCCCGCCGGCGCGCACGCAGGTCGCGCGGACGGACTCGGGCTGCGCGGAGCCGGAGCCGGACCGGCCGGCGAGCTCGTCGGCGACGAGGCCGATGAAGTTCACCGGGTAGCAGCCGATGTCGTAGAGCGCGCCGCCGCCGAGCTCGGGCTTGAGCTTGATGGAATCGGGCCGGTTGAGCAGGAACCGGAAGCTGGCGCTGATGAACTTGATGTCGCCGAGCACGCCGCTGCGGACGATCTCGCGGACCTTGGCCGTGCGCTCGGTGTAGCGATACATGAACGCCTCCATGAGATGCACGCGGTGCTTCCCGGCGGCGGCGATCATTTCGCGGCATTCGGCGGCGTCGAGGCCGAGCGGTTTCTCGCACAGGACGTGCTTCCCGGCCTCCATGGCGCGGATCGCCCACTCGCGGTGCTGGGCGTTGGGCAGGGGAATGTAGACCGCATCGACCGCCGGGTCGCGCAGCAGCGCCTCGTAGCCGACGTGGCCGGCCGGGAAGGCGTAGCGGGCGCGCGCCTCGGCGAGCTTGGCCGGGTCGCGCGAGGCGAGGGCGTGGAACTCGGAGTTGGCCGAGCGCAGGATGGCGGGGATCACGCTCTCGCGGGCGATGCGCGCGTAGCCCAGGACGCCCCAGCGGATCTTGCGGTTGAGAGGTGCGGTCATCGGCGGTCACGACCAAACGGGGAACGGCCGGCGGGCTCAATGGGAATTTTGTGACAAGGATCGCCGTCCATCGGGCTGGACGCGCCGCGCCCGCCGCCTAGGCTGGGCGGGTGAACTCCACCCCGGTTCGGTTTCTGGCCACGCTGTTTCTCCTTTGTTCCGGCCTGGCGGCCGGTCCGCTCGCAGCGGCCGACGCCCCCGTGGCGCAGACCACCAGCGGCAAGGTCCGCGGCGCTACCGACCAGGGCATCGCGGTCTTCAAGGGCATTCCCTATGGCGATGACACTGCGAAGCACCGCTTCCAGCCGTCGGTCCCGCCGATGCCGTGGACCGGCGTGCGCGACGCTCTGGCCTTCGGCCCGGCGGCGCCGCAGGGCAGCCGCGTCAGCCCGGACTCGAGCGAGGATTGCCTGAAGCTCAACGTCTGGACACCCGCGCTGCGCGACGGGAAGAAGCGCCCGGTCCTCGTCTATTTCCACGGCGGCGCCTACAGCAACGGCTCGGTCAACGACGACCTCTATGACGGCGTCCACCTCTGCCGCCGCGGCGACGTGGTGGTCGTCACGGTGAACCACCGGCTCAACGGCCTCGGCTACCTTTACCTCGCGGAACTCGGCGGGCCGGAGTTCGTGCAATCGGGCAACGCCGGCCAGCTCGACCTCGTTCTCGCGCTCCAATGGGTGCGCGACAACATCGCGGAGTTCGGCGGCGACGCGGGTTGCGTCACGATCTTCGGCCAGTCCGGCGGTGGCGCCAAATGCGCGACGCTGATGGCGATGCCGGCCGCGCGCGGGCTGTTCCACCGCGTGTGGACGATGAGCGGGCAGCAGGTCACCGGCCGCACGAAGGCGCACGCGACCGAGACGGCCAGACTTGTCCTGAAGAACCTCGGGCTCACGCCCGAGCGCGTCGGGGAGATCAAGACCGTCCCGCTCGACCGGCTGATGGAGGCGCTGCGCGCCGCCGGCAGCTCGTGGACGCCGGTGGTCGACGGCACGGTGCTGCCGCGCGATCCTTTTTCGCCCGACGCCTCGCCGCTCTCGGCCGATATTCCGATGGTGATGGGGAACACGCACGACGAGACGGCCAACCTCATCGGCGGCGGCGACCCGGCGACGTTCGGCCTCACGTGGGAGACACTGCCCGCGAAACTCACGCAGCACGTGAAGCAGTTCACCGGCGGCCTCACGCCGGAGGCCATCGTCGCCGAGTATCGCCGGCTTTATCCCGCCTATTCGGCTAGCGACGTGTTCTTCGCCGCCACGACGGCCGCGCGCTCCTGGAAGGGGTTTGTGCTCGAGTCGCAGGCGCGGGCTGCGCAGGGCGGCGCGCCGACCTATGTTTATTACGTGAACTGGCGCTCGCCCCTCGACGGCGGGAAGTGGCGTGCGCCGCACATGGTCGACATCCCGCTGGTCTTCGGGAACACCGCCCAGAGCAACTACACGCGCGGCGCGGCCGGCGTCGGGGCGCTGGCCGACGCGGCGAGCGACGCTCTGCTGGCCTTCGGCCGCACCGGCAATCCCAACACGCCCGCGCTGCCGGTCTGGCCGCGCTTCGACCTGGCGAAACGCCCGACGATGATCCTTGACCTGCCGCCACGCGTGGAGGACGACCCGCGCGGGGCCGAGCGAAAGTTCTTCGAGGCGGCACCCTACATTCAGCCCGGCACCTGAGCGGGTGCTGTCCGGCTGTGGGAGCGAGCTTGCTCGCGACTGCGAGCCCCGTCGCGCAGCGAGTTCGCTCCCACCAGGAGAGCCTCGGCAGGGCGAGGTTTATTTTGCCGGCAGCGCGATGAGGTTCCCGTCGAAACCGGCGGCGATGACCTTGTCGCCGGCGAGGGCGAGCGAGCCGGCGTAGCCGCCGAAGCCGTTCTCGGCGGCGGGGGCCGCGAGCAGCTGCCAGAGCACGGCGCCGGTCCGGCGGTCGAGTGCCATGATGCCGCCGGTGTGCACGATGGCCGTGCCGGGGATGTTCTGCGCCGCCGTGCCCGTGAAGACGCGGTCGGCGGTCATGAGCGGCGAGCCCCAGTTCATGCCGTGCACCTCGGCCTGCCAGCGGGCTTGGCCGGTCGCCGGGTCGAGTGCGGTGACGCGGCGATAGTCCGAGGCGCCGACGTAGAGCAGGCCGTCGCGGAGCACGGGCGTCGACTCGATCCAGGAGAACCAATAGGAGAACTTCCACGCGAGCGACCCATCGGCGAGGTTGAAGCCATAGAGCTGGTAGTCGCGGCTGCCGGCGATGAGCTTGCCGCCCGCCACGACCGGCGTGGTCACCACCCCGGCGCCGGTCTTCACGCGCAGCGTCTCGGTGCGCGTGCGCCGGTCGAGGAGGACGACCGAGCCGTCCATCGTCCCGAACATCAGCGTATCGGTGCCGTGCACGGCCACGCCCGAGAAGACCGGGGCCTTAGCGTCGTGCCGCCAGAGCTTGGCGCCGGTCGCGGCGTCGAGCGCGTAGAGGCCGCGGTCGCTGGAGCCGGCGTAGAGCACGCCGTCGAGCAGGAGCGGTGTGGCCGCGCGGTGGTTGAAGGTGGGATTGTCCGGCGCGGGTTTGCCGGCGATGGCCTCGTCGTGCAGCGCCGTCCGCCAGCGCAGCGAACCGTCGGCGCGGTTGAGCGCGATCAGGTTCATCCTGCCGTCCATGAAATAAACCGCGTCGCCGCCAACCAGGGCGCCGCCGTCGATGGCGTTCGCGCCGGACCAGGTCCAGGCCTCGCCGCCATCGGCGGCGCGCACCGCGTGGAATTTTCCGTCCGAGGTGCCGACGTAGATCATGTCGCCGTCCACCACCGGTGGTGCCCAGGTCGGCGCGCCGAGCGGATGGGTCCACAATGGAGCCGGCGCGGCGGGATGAACCGGGGCAGGGGGCTTCGGAGGGAAGGTGCCGCCGCGATGCAGCACGAGCGGGAGCCGGCCGAGCGTGAAGGTGCCGGTGAGCTGGTCGCCGTCGAGGTGGAGGTGGGTGTCGAAGGCCGGGGTGATCGCGTAGTTCCCGTGGCCGTCCGCTTCGACCGGGATGGCGAAGGTCACCGCGTAGGTGAACATGGCCGGGAAGTTCAGCTTGAAGATCAATGTGCCGCGCGGCGTGCGGAAAAACTCGAGGCCGATCTCCGCGACCGTGCCTTGCGGCGCCGTGACCGTGCCCGTCCAGACGCCTTCGATCGGATCCCGTGGCGCCGGGGCGGCGGGTTGGGCGAAGCCGATGGCGGCCAGCCAGAGGAAGGGAAAAAATCCGGCCACGCGGCGGCCGGCGGGGAGGAAGGACATGCGCCGCATCATGGACCGGTGCCGGGGTGGCTCAAACGCAATACGACGGCCGTCCAACCGGATGCGGCCAGAGGGCGACTGGGCGCGGGGAAGTCCCGTGGGGCGCGACGGCGCGGCGCGCTCGACTAACGGCGACGATTCGTCTGTGTTGGGGCCACGGGAATTACCCATGAAAATCGCATCATTGTTCCTTCCGACCCTGATCCTGTCGTTCGCCGGATGCGCCCATCATCCTGCCGGCGGTAGCCAGGCCGGGCCGGCGGCGGTGACCGTCGGCGCGATGGCGGAGCAGATGGTGGGCGAGGTTCTGGCCCAGCCGGCATTTTCCGCCCGCGCGACACCACCGCGCATCATGATTGATGCGGGCTTTTTCCAGGACGAAGGGGCGACGCACGTGAATCGCAACCTGCTGGCCGACCGGCTCAGGGTGGCGCTCAACCAGGCGGCGCAGGGCCGACTGCTGTTCGTCGGGCGGGGCTTCCGCGCGAAGGCCGGCGGATCGGAGGCTGCGGCCGGCGCAGAATACCGCCTGAACGGCTATCTCGCCACGGTCGGTCCGGTCGACGGCGCGGCGGGTGGGACACCGATCGCGACGCGCATCACCTTTGAGCTGATTGATCTCGAATACGGCTCCATGGTCTGGAGCAACCGTTACGATTGCACCGAGATCGCGCGGGCCGAGGCGGGTGCGCCGGCGTCCTAGTGCCGTCGGAAGCCGTGGATCATGTCCCCGCCGGCGGACGGGCAGAACGAATAGCCGCCCTGGGTCGCGGTGAAGTCGGCGCGGGAATCGTCCCGGGCGGCGGTGTTCAGCAGGAAAGGCGGGCCGCCGTAGTAATAGCCCGAGGCCGGGCCGTCCGGGTAGTAGCCGCCGAAGCCGTTGCCGGAGTAATTTGAAATGCCGACGTCGATTTCCAGGCGGGTCTCCGGGTCATAGTAGTCGAGCCAGAGCGATTCGCCGCGGATGGAGCGGCCGCCGCCCCAGCCGTAGCTGAGCGTGACCGAGCCGTGGATCTCCGCGGGTTTCGGCGGGGCGAGGATCTCGCCCTCCTTGAGGCGGGGGCGTTCCTTCGGCTTCGGGCGGGACGCGAGCGCGGCGGCGACGAGGTCGTTGAGCCTAGCCTGCTGTTCGGGAGTGAGCCGGTCCAAGCCGGCCTGCTGGCGCTCCTCGGGGGAACGGCGGGCGATGAAGTTCTCGCTGAATTCGGTCATGTTTTGTTGGCGGGCCAGCGCGACCTCGTCGGCGACCACGCGGTCCAGCACGGCCAGTTCCGTCGGGGTCAGTCGCGCCAGGCCGGAGGAGGTCTTCGCCTCGGCCGAGAGGGTCGCGGAGAATCCGCCTTCGCCGGCGCGCAGGGGCGTCAGGGCCAGCAACAGGCAGCCGGCGAGGGCGGCGAGTAACGTGAGGCGCGTCACGGGCATGGGCATGGTTTTGTGACCGGAATCGGTCCGGCTGGTTCCCATGATGCCCGGGCGGCCCGCGGGAGCGAGTTCTCTCGCGTCACGCCTCGATCTCGACGATCTCCACCGCGCCGCCGGTGACGGCGTATTTCATCATGTCGGCCGGATTGACCTTTTCGATCGGCCGGACCCGTTCGCGCTTCAGGAGATAGAGCTGGCCGCCCACGGTGTAAGCCTGCGGGACATAGACCGAGACATAACCGGGGCCCAGGTTCAGGCTGCCGGGGTCCTCGTCCGTGAGGAACCCGACGACCCAGACATCGTCCACCGTCACATCGACCAGCACGGCCTGGGTGAAGCGGCGCTTGTTGCCGACGAAGGCCTCGAAGAAATCCCGCACCGAGGTGTAGATGAAACTCACGCCGGGCGTGTGCTCGACCCCGGTGCCCACCAGGCGCGAAACGCGCTTGATGACGCGGAACGTGCTAATCCAGCCGATCAGCAGGATGAGCAGGAGCAGGATCGCCAGACCCGCGCCCGGGGTGGTCACCAGGGGATGCAGCAGGCCGTCGAATTTTTGGAAGAGCCAGAGCAGCGCAACGGCCGTGATGAGGAGCGGTGCCATGACCAGGATGCCGCGCAGAAAATACTGGCCGGTGTGCCGGATTTGGAACTGCGGGGTGAGCCGGGTGTGCCGGATGGGTCTGGGCGCGGGCATGGTATTGAATCCAGCCAGCTTAGACACACCGGCGCGGGGCAGGTTACGTTCTTTTAACCGCCGGCCGGGGTGGTTCCCGGTGAACCTCGGGGGCGATTGGGGGTCATCTTCCAATCAGCAACCCAATCCGCCTGCCATGAAAACCGCCTTTATCTTCCTCGTGATCGGAGCCATCGCCGGTGCCGTGGGCTGGCGCTACTACGAACGCAGCCAGCATCCCACGTTGCAACAAAGGGCCGACGACGTCGCGGACAAGACCCGCAACGCTGCCACCGACGCCAAGGATGCGGTCGCCAGCAAGGCCGAGGACTGGCACCTGACGCCGGACAGCATCCAGGATGAGCTGGCCAAGACCGGCCGGGTGGTGCGGTCCAAGGCCAAGGTGATGGGCGAGCGGATCGACGATGCCCGCATCATTGCGGTCATCAAGGGTAAGTATGTCGTCGCCAAGGATCTTTCCGCCCTGGCGATCAGTGTCGACTGCCGGGATGGCGACGTCCGGCTGACCGGTTCCGTGACCTCCACCGAAAACATCGCCCGGGCCGTCACCCTGGCCCTGCAGACCGGCGGGGTGCACAATGTGGTTTCGCAACTTGTGGTGCGGAACTAACGTCATATGTTTTTGTCGGGAGTCCCCGACCAGACAACCCATCCTAATCTCACTATGAAAAACAACTCCATCATTCTCGTCCCCCTCGGACTCGCGCTGCTTTGCGGCGGGTGCGTGGGCACGGGTCCGAACACCCAGCAGGGCGCCGTCGCTGGCGGCGTCCTCGGCGCCATCGCGGGCGCGGTCATCGGCAACAACAGCGGCCACGGCAATGGCGCCCAAGGCGCCCTGATCGGCGCCGCCGCCGGCGCCATGATCGGCGGCACCATGGGCAACCAAGTGGACCACCAGAACGGCACGATTTACGGCTCCGAGCGCGAGGCGACCACGCAGATCCAGGTCGAAACCCCCCCGCCGCCGCCTCCTCCGCCGCAGGTGCGCGAAGTGATCGTCGAGCGCACCGCGCCCGAGGCCATCTGGATCGAGGGCCACTGGGAATTCGATGGCCGCGGCTACTTCTGGGTGGCCGGTCATTGGGAGACCCCGCCGCCGCGCTACCACCACTACGTCCCGCCGCACTGGGAGCGTCGCGGCCAGGTCCAGGTCTACATCCGCGGCTACTGGCGCGGCTAAGCTGCCGGCCAACCCGAACCCTTCGACCGCGCCGTCAAACGGCGCGGTCTTTTTTTTGGCGCTGTTCTCTCAATACTCCCGGTCCGTGACCGTGAACCCGCCCTGCGCCATCATCCACTTGACCTGGCAGCTGGCGGCGGCCCGGAGGGCGACCCAGCCGTCGCGCGAGTGGAACTTGTCCTCCTCGTCCGTCGCATAGGTCCGGCCGTCGGTGAAGCGCGCCTGCATCGCGAGGGCCGCCTCGGCGTGGAGCCGTTCCCACTCGGCGGCGGGCACCTTGGAGAGTCCGTCGCATTTCAGCGCGTGCACCAGCACGTCGGCGAAGACGAAGTTCATGATGCGACGCGTGCCCCAGTCATTGCCCTGCGGATAGTAAAGTTCCGCCGAGCCCGGCCGGTAGATCGTGCCTCCGGGTGGCAGGTTCGCGCCGGCGCCGTCGTTGGGGTTGGGGCCGGGCGTGAAGACGAGGTCGGTCAGCGCCGCGTAGGTGCGGTCGATGTTGAAGAACGCCGCGGCCGGCACCGGCTGGCGGGCGAGCGCGAATACGGCGACGGGGCTGAACTCGATCAGGCCGGCGACCATGTAGTCGGGATGGATCAGGTGGTGGTTGACCAGCGAGCCGTCCTCATTGCTGTTGGAGCCGTGCAGCCACTCGGCGAGGGACTTGCCGTTGATCCGGTCGGGGCGGGTCACGTCCGACGGGCGCGCATAGGTGGAGACCATCAGCTCGACGGACTTCCGCATCCAGGCGTCGAAGTGCGGGTGGTGCGGCATCATGTTGACTGCGACGTTGAGCGCGGTGGCATTCCAGGCATTCTCCTCCGACTTGGTGTCGCCGGGGAAAACGATCTTCCCGCCGGGATCGCGGTAGTAGGGCGTGGCATAGTCGATGAAACGGTCCGCCTCATACACGGTCATGCGCTCGACCAGCGCGCGGTCGGTCTCCGGCAGCCGGTCCCAAAGCAGCCAGGCGGCCTGCGCCGTCCAGCCCGCCCACATGGCCGACTGCCAGTGGTCGCCCCAGCCGCCGCCTTGATTGGCCTTGTGGTGGTAGGCGACCGAGCGGATCAGCTTGAGCGCCCGGGCCTCGGCGACGGCGGCCGGCACGCCGATGATTCCGGGATCGTAGAGACCGAGACGCAGGGCGACGGCGAGCGCGTAGGCCTGCTCGGCGGGCGGGCGGATCGCCTGCTCGCTGTTCTTCCCCTTCGGGTGGGAAAACTCCAGATACGCCGCGGCCTCCTGCGCGCCGTAGCCGCGGTCGGCCCACCAGACCGTCAGGGTGTGCTTCACGGCATTGCGCAGGATCGCCTGCACGCGCCGGGCGTCGGCGTCGGCCGGGTAGGGCGCGGTGAATTTTTCCCAGGCGACGGGAACGACGGCGGAAGGGCCGGTGGGCTCGGTGAAGCCGGCGTTGGGCAGCGGCACGCCGAACTCGGGTGTGCCGTTGGCGGCCCAGTGGATCGCCTGCGCGCGCGTGTGGCGGTTCGGGTCGTGCAGCGGGTCGCCCTTGATCTCGCGGTAGTCGCGCGCGTGGTAGACGAGGATGTCCGTCGTGCCGTCGGTCGTGAAGGAGTTGTGGCCGGGGCCGTAGACGCCGTTGTGCTCGGAGGTCGCGAAGACCGGCTGCGGCGATTTTTCCCAGGACTCCGGGTCAAGCAGGTCGGCGTCGTCGCGGGCGTTCAACATGCCCAGGCAATATTCGGCGCCCGTGCCGGCGGCGGAATAGGTGATGTAGATGCGGCCCTTGTGCTTGATGACCGCCGGGCCCTCGTTGACGGCGTAGCGGACTTTTTCCCACGGGAATTCGGGTTGGGAGATCATGACCTGCCGGCCCGTGATGCTCCAGGGCGTGTCCATCCTCGCGAGGTAGAGGTTCGTGTTGTTCTTGATCTTCGGGTCGTGCTGGGCCCAGAGCAGGTAGTTGACTCCCTTGTGCTCGAAGGTCGTCGCATCGAGCGCGAAGGATTCCCAGTTGGTCTTGAGCTGGCCCTTCTCGGTCCACTCGCCCTCAAGCGGATTGGCCGAGGAATTCTCCAGCACGTAGATGCGGATGTCCCAGACCTTGTCCGCGGCGCCGGCCGCGAAGTAGACATACCACTTGCCCGCGGTGAAATGGATTTCCGGCGCCCAGATGTGCGCGCCCATCGGGCCGGTCGCGTGCTTGGTCCAGATGGTTTTGGCTTCGGCGCTGCCGAGGCCTTCGAGGGTTTTGGCGCGGCGCAACTCGAGGCGGTCGTATTCGGGCACCGTGCCCATGAAATAATACCAGCCGTCGCTGTGCCGGACGACGAACGGGTCGGCGCGCTGTTGGACGATAGGGTTGGCGTAGACCGGGGGTTCGGTGGCGTGAATGGCACGCGCGGCGCAGGTCAGGGCGAACAGGAGCGCAAACGACTTCCAGAGGCGGGGCGGCGTCATGCCGCGATGCTTGCGCGCCGGGTGTGGTGGCGCAAGCCGGTGATCGAATGCAGGTCGGGCTTTATGCCAGACAATCAGCGTGTCGTGTCGGGCATAAAGCCCGACCTACAAAAGACGTCTCACCCCGCCAGGATCTTCTCGATCGCCCCCAGCTCGCCGCTGGAGAACGGCGCCGCCTTCAGCGCCCCGAGGTTGTCCTCGATCTGCGCGACGCGGCTGGCGCCGATCAGGGCGGTCGTGACGGCGGGCTGGCGCAGCACCCAGGCCAGCGCCATCTGGGCCAGGGACTGGCCGCGGGCCTGCGCGAGCGTGTTCAGCTGGCGGATCATGCCGACGCGCTGCTCGGTGATGTCCTCGGGCTTGAGGAAACGCGGGTCATGCCCGGCGCGCGAGTCAGCGGGGATGCCGTTGAGGTAACGGTTGGTGAGCAGACCCTGGGCGAGCGGGCAGAAGGGGATGCAGCCGATGCCCTCCTGCGTGAGGACGTCGAGCAGGCCTTTTTCCACCCAGCGGTCGAACATGTGGTATTTCGGTTGGTGGATCAGGCAGGGCGTGCCGAGCTCGCGCAGGATCTTCGCGGCGGCGGCGGTGTGTTCCGGGCCGTAGTTGGACAGGCCGACATAAAGGGCCTTGCCGGAACGGACGGCATGGGCGAGGGCACCCATCGTCTCGTCGAGCGGCGTGTTCGGGTCGAAGCGGTGGCTGTAGAAAATGTCGACGTATTCCAGGCCCAGGCGCTTGAGGCTCTGGTCGAGGCTGGAGAGGAGGTATTTGCGCGTGCCCCATTCGCCGTAAGGGCCGGGCCACATCAGGTAGCCGGCCTTGCTGGAGATGATCAGCTCGTCGCGGTGGGCGGCGAGGTCGGCGTGCAGGATCTTGCCGAAATTAGTCTCCGCCGAGCCGGGCGGCGGGCCGTAGTTGTTGGCGAGGTCGAAGTGCGTGATGCCGAGGTCGAAGGCGCGCAGCACGAGGGCGCGGGCGCTCTCCGGCTGGACGTCATCGCCGAAATTGTGCCAGAGCCCGAGCGAGATCCGCGGGAGCTTCAGGCCGCTGCGGCCGCAACGCTGATAGAGGTTGGGATTGTCGTAGCGGCTGGCGGCGGGCTCGTGTTTCATGGGGCGGAGAGAAAAGGGTTCGTGGCAAACATGCGGCAGCGATCGGCGAATTGTCCACACCCCAAAGGAGAATAAATCGAGGACATGGAGCGCATCACTGCTGGCGGCGGGTCGCGAGAGCCAGAACAGGATCCCACACGACCAGCATCCAGCCGATGATCATTAGCAGAATGGAAAGCACGCGTAATTTACGCATTAGCGTCGAATCTGGCTGACGGCGGCAATGCCGCAGGAGGACAATCCCAGTCACTACCTGCGAACCGCCCAGAATAGCGTCGAAGATGTTGAAGTGCACAATTCCTTTTCGTGAAAATCGACCGATGCGCAAACGGAAAGGTGTTTCTTAACGTTATGCCGGGAATTGGAGTCGACGCGATGTGCGGTGCCAGCCAACTCTTCGGCATGGCACGTATTGCAATCGTCGGCCCTGGCGCAGTCGGGGGTGTAATCGCCGCCTGGCTTTGCCAGACCGGCCGGCACGAGGTGACGCTTTGCGCCCGCCGGCCGCTCGGGGAGCTGACGGTCGAGACGCCGTCGGGCGTCCTCACGGCGAAGCCCGCCGTGCTGACCGATCCCGCGCAGGCGGTGCCGGTGGACTGGGTGTTGGTGGCGACGAAGGCCTACGATGCGGCCGGCGCAGCGACCTGGCTCAAGGGCCTCGTGGCCTCGGGCGCTCCGGTGGCGATCTTGCAAAACGGTATCGAACACCGCGAGCGCTTCATCCCCTATCTGCCCGCGGTGCAACTGGTGCCTGTGATGGTGGACTGCCCGGCCGAGCGCACCGAGCCGACGCGCATCCGTCAGCGCGGCACGGCGAAGATGGTCGTGCAGGACGACGCGCAGGGCCGGGAATTCGTGGCGTTGTTTGCCGGCACGCCGGTCGAGGTCACCACCACGCCGGACTTGAAGAGCGCGGTCTGGCGCAAGCTCTGCATCAATTCCTCGGGCATCATCAACGCGCTCCTGCTCCAGCCGACCGCAGTCTTCCGCGACGAAAAGATCGCCGACCTGCTCCGCGCGATGGTCGACGAGTGCATGGCCGTCGGCCGGGCCGAAGGCGCGGTGTTCGAGGCCGGGCTGGCCGAGACGATCCTGCAGGGCCAACTCAAGGCGCCGCCCGACTCGATGAACAGCATCCATGCCGACCGCGCGGCCGGCCGGCCGATGGAGGTCGACGCGCGCAACGGGGTCATCGTGCGGCTCGGCCGCAAGCACGGCATCGCCACGCCCTACAACCAGATGGCCATCGCGCTGCTCGAGGCGATGGCGCGGGGTGGTTGAGGACTGGAGGCGGGACTACCAGTCCCGCCTGGAGGGCACAGCTCCAGCTGGGCCGTTCCGGCTTTTGGAGGGACGGTCTCTGACCGTCCGCGGCTCAGCGGGGGCTGAGCCATTCATAGGAAACCCCATGGGACTGATAGTCCCGTCTCCATTCAGATCACGCCTTCAGCACCGCGATCATGTTCCGCCAGGACTCGCGCGTGGCGAGTTCGAATTCCGCACGTTTGCCAAAGCCGAAGCGGTTCAAGGCGAGTGCGAACGCGAGGCAGGTCCACACGGTCAGTGCCATCGAGTGCAGGAAGTGCCACGGGGCCGGCACGGCGGGATTGTGCGCATGCCACGCCGGCCAGCCGAAGGCCAGCAGCGCGTAGAAGCCCGAGCCGAAGAGGATCGTGGCGATAACGGCCCGCGCGTCGACGTTGCGGAAAAGCAGGCCGACGAGAAAAGCCGAGAGGATCGGCATCGTGAACAGCCCGATCAGCTGCTGGATGAGCCCCATGATGCTCGTGGCGCCCTCATAGGCGGGCACGAGGCAGACGGACAGGATCGCAAAGCCGATCTGCAGCCAGGTGCTCAGGCGCGGGACGTTGCACCGGGCGTTGATGTAGCGCTGGTGGATGTCGCAGACGTAGAGCGAGGCGGAGGAGTTGAGCGTGGCGTTGTAGCTGGACATGACCGCGCCGAACATCGCCGCGGCGAAGGCGCCGACCAGCCACGCCGGCAGCAGCTGGCCGACGATGTGACCGTAGGACTTGTCGCCAAGGTAGCCGTAGAGCTTGTAGGAGCAGATACCGGGGATGACGACGATCGGCGGGATGATCAGCAGGCGGATGAACATCGCGGCGAAGACGCCCTTTTGCGCCTCCTTGATGGACGGCGCCGCCAGCGCGCGCTGCGTGATCGTCTGGTTCGTGCTCCAATAATAGAGCTGCGAGAAGATCATGCCGGTCAGCAGGGTCGGCCACGGGATCGGCGAGTTCGGGCCACCGATGAGCGTCAGGCGCTCCGCTGGAATGCCGGAGAAGTCCCAGTGGACGGCGTTGAGCGAAAGAAACGCGATGAGCAGCGCCATGCTCAGGACGACGATGCCGTTGTAGGTGTCGGAGATGGCGACCGCCCGCAGCCCGCCGAGGATGGCATAGGCCGCGCCGACCGTGGCGGTGCAGCTCGCGATGGCGACCAGCGGCACGTCGAGCTTGAACATCGTCTTGATGACGAGCGAGCTCGTGTAGAGCATGATCGGCAGGAAGATCAGGACGTCGCCGAGCAGGAAGATCGTCGCGACAGTCGCGCGGATGTGCTTGTTGTCGTAGCGTCGCTCGAGCAGCTCCGTGACGGTCGTGCACTTGTATTTGTAGTAGATGGGCACGAAAACCTTCGCGAGCAGGATGAGTCCGACGACGGCCGACAGCTCCCACAACGCGAGGAGGAGCATCTGTCCGCCGTTCATGCCGACGAGCGTGTCGGTGTTGAGGTTCGTGAGGGTGATCGAACCGGCGATGAAGACCCAGGTGAGACCGCTGTTGGCCAGGAAGTATTCTTTGGCATCGTCGGTCGCGCGGACGGCCTTGCGGCAGTGGCGCCAGGTGATGAAGGCGATGACCAGGTTCAGGCCGAGGAAGACGCAGAGTTGGATCATGGGGCGGCGGGGTGGCCGGGAGTGCGGCTACGCTGGGCGCCGGTCGGGCCCGCCGGCAAGACCGAAGCCGGATTACTAATTCTGACGGTCAAGTCAGGCCGAGGTCGGCGAAACCCGCGCCCCCTGGGCGGCGTCTTGGCCTTGCACCCTCAATCCCACCATGAAATCACCCCTCAAGTTCCTCGCGGCGCTTTGCGCCGCCTGCTTCCTCAGCGCCGCTGCCTTCGCCGCCGACGCGGCGCCGGCCGCCAGTCCTGCCGGCACCTGGAAATGGACTCAGCCCGGCCGCAACGGCAACCCCGGCTTCGAGCAGACGCTCAAGCTCGACTACAAGGACGGCGTCCTCACCGGAACGCTGGCTGGCGGCCAGGGGCCGCAGGGGCCGATCCCCGATGTCACCATCGGTGATGCCTCGTTCAAGGATGGCACAGTCGCCTTCTCCGTCACGCGCGAGTTCAACGGGAACAAGTTCAGCTCGAAATACGAGGGGAAGCTCGACGGAGACACCCTGAAGGGCTCGGTGGAGCGCCCCGGCCGCGACGGCAACACGATGAAGCGCGAGTGGACCGCGACGCGGGCGAAGTAGGCGTGATCCAAGTCTTTGGGTTCATCCCGTCCCGGCTGGGGCGGGATTTTTGTTGAGCGGGACCGACCGGTTCATGTGGGAGCGAGCTTGCTCGCTCCCACATGAACCGTCCAGACGGACTGCCGCCAAAAGAAGAGCCCCGCGGCGGACCGCGGGGCTGGGAGAGCGAGACTGTCGGACAAAGCTTACTTCGCGTCGTCGAGTCCGCGGCGCTTGAGCAGCGGCTTGATATCGGGATCCCCGCCAGTCATGTCGCGGAAGAGCTTCAGTGCGTCCTCGCTGCCGCCGCGCGAGAGCAGCTTCTGGCGGAAGCGGTCGCCGTTGGCGCGGGTCAGGCCGCCGTGGGTCTTGAACCACTCGACGGTGTCGGCATCGAGCACCTCGCTCCAGAAGTAGGAGTAGTAGGCGGCCGCGTAGCCGCCCATGGAGTGCGAGAAATACGTGCTGCGGTAGCGTGGCGGCACGGGGGCGAAGTCGAGCCCGGCCTTCTGCAGCGCGGCGGTCTCGAAGGCGACGACGCCATCGGCGCCGGGCACGGCGGACGGGGCGAGCTGGTGCCAGGCCTGGTCGATGACGTCGGCGGCGACGAGCTCGGTGGTGTCGTGGCCCTGGTTGAATTTCTTGGTGGCATTCACCTTGTCGATCAGGGCCTGCGGGATCGGGGCGCCGGTCTGGTAGTGCTTGGCGTAGTTCTGCAACACCTCGGGCCAGTCGCGCCACATCTCGTTCACCTGCGACGGGAACTCGACGAAGTCGCGCGGCACACCGGTGCCGGCGAAGCGCGGATACTTCACGTGCGAGAACATGCCGTGGAGCGCGTGGCCGAACTCGTGGAAGCTCGTCTTCACCTCGTCCCAGGTCAGGAGCGTGGGCTCGCCGGCCGGGGGCAGCGGGATGTTGAGGTGGTTCGCGACGACCGGGTGAGTGCCGAGCAGGCCGTTCTGGGAGACGTAGGCGTTCATCCATGCGCCGCCGTTCTTGTTCGGGCGGGCGTAGTAGTCGGCGATGAAGATCGCGAGCTGGGTGCCGTCGGCCTCGAACACGTCGAACACGCGCACGGTCGGCTCGTAGACCGGCAGGTCGTGGCGTTCCTTGAAGGTCAGGCCGTAGAGCTTGCCGGCGGCGAAGAACACGCCGTCGAGCAGCACGTGGTTGAGCTCGAAGTAGGGCTTCAGCTGGGTCTCGTCGAAGTCGTATTTGGCCTTGCGGACCTTCTCGGCGTAGAGCTGCCAGTCGCCGGCGCCGAGCTGGAAGCCGCCCTTTTCGCTGTCGATGATCGCCTGCATGTCGGCGGCCTCGCGCCTCGCGTTGGCCACGGCGGGCGGCCCGAGCTGGGCGAGCATCCGGTTGACGACGTCCACGGAGCCGGCGGTCTGCTCGTCGAGCGAGAAGGCGGCATAGGTGGGGTAACCGAGGAGGTTGGCGCGCTCGGCGCGTTTCTGGGCGATGGCGGCGACGATGGCGCGCGTGTCGAACTCGCCGCCGCGGCTGCCGCGGGCGAGGGAGGCGGCCATGATCTTCTCGCGGGTGGCGTGGCTGGTGAGGTTGGTCAGCGGCGGCTGGCCGGTGGTGTTCACGAGGCGGATCTCGAACTTGCCCTCGTGGCCGTCCTTCTTGGCGAGGTCGGCGGCGGTGGCGATCTCGGCGTCGCTCAGGCCGGCCAGTTCCTCGCGGGTGTCAAAATAGACGGAGGAGGCGGCGACCTCCTTGAGCGTGTTCTGCGTGAAGGTGGTGCCGAGGGTGGCGAGCTCGCCGTTGAGCACCTTGAGCTTGGCCTGGTCGGCGGGCGGCAGCTTGGCGCCGGCGCGGACGAAATCCTTGTAATAGCGCCAGAGCAGGCGGGACGACTCGGCGTCAAGGCCGAGGGTGTCGCGGGCGGCGTAGAGCGCGTCGATGCGGGCGAAGAGCGCGGGGTTGAGCCGGATGGCGTCGTTGTGCGCGGCGAGCTTGGGCGACAGCGTGCGCTGCAGCTTCTGCATCTCGGGGTTGGTGTTGGCACCGGAGAGGCTGAAGAAGATCGTGCCGACGCGCGACAGCAGCTCGCCGGAGCGCTCGAGCGCGACGATGGTGTTGTCGAAGGTGGGCTTCTCAGGGCTGTTCGCGATGGCATCGACCTCCTTCAGGTTCTCAGCCATGCCCTGCTCGAAGGCGGGAGCGTAGTGCTCGTTCTTGATCTTGTCGAACTGCGGATAGTGGAACGGCAGCGGGCTCTCGACGAGCAGCGGGTTGTCGGTCATGGCGGGGGTGGCATCGGCGGCACCGAGCGGCGCGGCGAGACGGAGGGCGAGGGCGAGCGTCACGAGTGACGCGCTCAGGCGGGTCGGGTGTGTTGTCATAGGGGGATGAGCCCCGAGCACACACCGCCGGCCCCGCCTTGGCAAGGCTGGGCGCGCCGCCGCTGCGGCGGCGGACCGGCGACTCTATTTCAACTGCACGTCCCAGACCTTCGAGCGGCGCGACGTGCCGTCGGGACCGGTGACATCGAGGATGATCACGTAGCTGCCCGGTTTGGCGAAGGCATGCTCGGGGTTCTGCTCGGTCGAGGTCGCGCCGTCGCCGAAATCCCATTTCCAGGCGGTGACGGTGCCGACAGTCAGATCCTTGAAGGCGACGAGCCGGCGGTCCATGTCGACGACCTTCCACGACCATTGGGCCGCGAGTTTCGGCCGGAGGGACGGCTCGAGCGGCATCAGGCGGAAGGCGCAGAGTTCGGACGCCTCGCCATACATCGAGTGCTTGGGCGAGAGGTTCCAGAATCCGTTGTTTCCCTTGGCGTTCACGTCGTCGTAGTCGATGACCGCCCAGGCGAGGCCGATGATCTTGTTTTCCGTCAGGACCGACTCGACGGCGCGCTGCGGACCCTCGGGTCCGGCGTAGTCGAACGGAGTAATCCAAAACTCGAGCGTGTATCGGCCGGGCTCGCCGGGCTTGAAGGTATAGCTCTGCGCCGAGTTCGCCCAGGGGAATTCCTTCGTCCACGTCGGCGAGCCCCAGGCCATGCATCAGTCCTTGTTCAGCGACGGCGTGAAGATGTGGTAGTTCTGCGCCTGCACGCCGTGGATGGCCCAGTGCGCCTCGTCCGCGCTGATCCGGTCGTCGGGCGCGGCCGCGGCGCCGACGCGCTCGGGCGTCCAGAATTCCTTGTGGCCCTTGTCGATCAGCGGGCCGCCAGAGGCGTCACCGTCGACGACGATCTCGAAGGTGTCGTTGTGCAGGTCCGGCCGGGAGAAATCCCAGTAATTGTCGTAGGCCTCGTAGAGGAAGTAGAGCCGGTTGAGGCCCTTGACCCAGCCGACCTTCACCCGGACCTCGAGGTTCTTGGGGTCCGGGGCGGCGTGCTTCTTCGAGTCGTCCTGCAGCTGGTCGGTGCCGATCACGTAGCTGTCCGGCACCATGGCCCAATCGTCGGTGTTGCCGTCGATGCGCGGGATCTTGTCGGCCGGGAACTGGAACACCTGGTAGGTGATGCCGGGTTTTTCGAGCGCGAGGCCGGAGCCGAGCGAGCCGGCCAGCAGGGCGGCGGTGCAGAGGAAGGTCGAGGCCTTGTTCATGGATGTCGGCTTACCGCTGCTTGCCGAGGAAACCGCGTTCACCGAGCCATTCGCGCAGGCGCAGCGGCCATTCTCCGTAGGGGCCGGTGTTTTTGTCGCGCAGGCCGAAGCCGTGGCCGATGCCCGTGTAGATGTGCAACTCCGCCGGCACGCCCGCGTGCCTGAAGAGCAGGTAGACGCTGGCGAGACCCTCGGAAATGTCCGGGCGATCGTCGTAGCCGCAGGCGAGAAAAGCGGGCGGGGAATCCTTGTCGGGTGCGATGGCCTTCGAGTTGCCCGGATAGATCAGCGCCTGGAAGGCGGGTTTGCAGCCCAGCCGGTCGATCGGGTCGGCGGCCTGGGCGTCGCCGGCGTCGAATTTCCGGCCGGCGAGCGCGGCGAGCTCGCCGCCTGCGGAGAAGCCCATGATGCCGAGGCGCGCGGGGTCGACGCCCCATTCCACCGCCCGGCTGCGCACGAGTCGCAGGGCGCGCTGCGCGTCGGCGAGCGCGTGCACCTCGACCTGGTAGGTGGAGCCTTCCTCGCGCGCCAGGCGGTATTTCAGCACGAACGCGGCGATGCCGTGCTCGGCGAGCCAGCGCCCGACGGCATACCCCTCGTGCTCGATGGCGAGGAAACGGTGGCCGCCGCCCGGACACACGATCACCGCCGCGCCCGTGGCCCTGGCCGGCGCCGGGAGATACACGGTGAGCGAGGGATGGTGGATGCTGGAGACGTGGTCCTGTTCTCTTTTTTCGGGCGCCGTCCTGCCTTCCGAGCCGGGGGCGTCGCCGGTCCAGAGCGGAATCACGGCCGGTGCGACGCTGTCGTCGGCGGTCGCCCAGAGCGGTGCGAGGAAAAACAACCCGAGGGTGAGCAGGGTTTTCATAGGGGGTAAGCGGTTGCCACTGAGGCGCAGGCCGGCCGGTTTGGCCAGTGCCGGTAATGCTGCCGGTAAGATTTCCCGGGTCGATGCCGAAGCGGGCGGATCGGTCACTTGCCCAGGGGGATGCTCACTCCGGCGCCGAGGTGCGGTTTCAGGTCCGGCCCGACCTGCCCCGACGCGTTGAACATCCCGCAGCCGGCGAACGCGAGCACGGCTAGGAGCAGGTCCGCGAGCAGCCAGGGTGACATTACGGGCGGGGTTTTTTCCGGCATGGCTGTCGGACTCGGTCGCAGCCGGTTCAGTTCCCCGCCGTCGCACTGTTTCCGCGGCGCCGGCGCGCCCGGCCGGTTCAGAACTCCGCGAGGAACTGCTTCAGCTCCGGCAGGATGATCGGCTTGGGCAGGACCATGTCCACCTTGAGGGTGAGGTAGATGTCGTTCACATCCTCGTCGATCTCGGAGCTGAAGATGAAGATCTTGCCGCGAAACGCGATGCGCCGGAGCTCGCGGACGACCTCGAGGCCGTTCATGCGTGGCATGTGGTGGTCGCTGATGAAGAGGTCGTAGACCCCGGGATCCTGCTTGATCCGCTCGAGGGCATCCTTGCCGTCCGCATAGCTTTCCACGGTGTGACCGTCGCGGGCCAGCGACATCTGAACGATCTCACGCAGCTGACGCATGTCGTCGACATGCATGATGCGCAGCGCCTTTCGGGGGGCGACCGTGGGATTCTGCTGGGACGGGGACTCGCTCATGCAGCGTGGTGTATGTTGGGAAAAACCGGGAATTGCACGCCCGGTTTTTACCTCGGTCTCCGCCGGCCAAACGCCGCTGCTTCCGGGCGGCGGATCAGATCCGAACGTCCGGCGGCAGGTCGCCCGGCACCAGTGCGGCCGTGCCGGCCGGCGCGAACAGTTGGGCGAGCACCTTGCGCAGCGTCAGGGGAAAGATCGGCTTCGGCAGGATCAGGTCGACCCCGTGGTTCCGGTATTGGTTGTTGACCGTGTGCCCCAGCTCGGAACTGAACACGATGATCTTGCCGGTGAAGGGCAGCTTGCGGACCTGGCTGACCAGCTCGAGGCCGTTCATGCGCGGCATGTGGTGGTCGGTGATGAGCAGGTCGAATGCGGCCGGCTCGTTCTGCAGGCGCTCGAGCGCGGCCTGCCCGTCCGCGGCGGTCTCGATCACGTAGCCCTCGCGCGTGAGCACGATGGTGATGAGCTCGCGGAGCTGCTTCATGTCATCCGCGTAAAGCACGCGCTTGCCGCGGCCGGAGCCGGGACTGGCGGATGATTCTGGAGTTGGCGTGCTCAATTGCGGGACGATGGTTGATCAATAAGACGGAGTTCGGCGAACTATGTTCTGCGAAAAAAGGCTGAATATTCCCGACGCCGCGGTCCTTGCGCGGAGCACGTTTTTGGCCAATCGGCCCCGGCTTACCGGCCAACCAGCCCCATCATTACGGTGGGATAACGCAGGCCCGTCGCTGAGCCCGCGGGAAACAGCGCGTCGAGCCCGGCCAGTTCAGCCGGACTCAACGTGACATCCAGGGCCCCGAGGTTCTCGTCCAGGTTGCGGCGGCGCCGGGTGCCGGGGATCGGCACGACATCGGGCCCTTGCGCCAGCACCCAGGCGAGCGCCAGCTGGCCCGGTGTGCAGCCCTTCCGGGCGGCGAGTTCCCGGACGTGGTCCACCAGAGCGAGGTTGCGGGCAAAGTTCTCCCCTTGGAACCGCGGCAGCTTGCGCCGGTAGTCATCGGGCGCGAAATCCTCGAGGCGGCGGATCTGCCCCGTGAGGAAACCGCGGCCAAGCGGGCTGTAGGGAACGAAGCCGATGCCAAGCTCGCGGCAGACGGCCAGCACCCCGTCCTCCGGATCGCGGGTCCACAGCGAATATTCGCTCTGCAACGCGGCGATCGGATGCACCGCGTGCGCCCGCCGGATACTGTCGACTCCGGCCTCCGACAGGCCGAGATGCCGCACCTTGCCGGACCGCACCAGGTCGGCCATCGCCCCGACTGTCTCCTCCACGGGCGTGTCGGCGGCGACGCGATGCAGGTAATAGAGGTCGATGGTGTCGACGCCCAGGCGCCGGAGGCTGGCGTCACAGGCGGCGCGGACGTAGTCGGGCCGGCCGCTGACGACGCGGGCCGCGGGATTGGCCGGGTCGCGGACGAAGCCGAACTTCGTCGCGAGCACGATCTCGGGACGGCGGGTCGCCAGCACCCGGCCCAGCAGTTCCTCGTTGTGGCCGCTGCCATACATGTCGGCGGTGTCGAGCAGGCTGACGCCGCGGTCGAGCGCGTGATGCAGCGTGGCGAGCGATTCGGCCTCGTCGCGCGGGCCGTAGAATTCCGACATGCCCATGCAGCCGAGGCCGAGGGCGGAGACGCGCGGCCCGTGCTTCCCGAGGGTGCGTTGTTGCATGAACGGAGCCTAGTCGGGGCGCGGCGAAAGTAAACCCGCGCGCACCGCGAGGCATCCCGGCCTAGCCGAAAGGCGAATAGGCCGGGCCTTGTGCGGCTCCGGGCGGGCGCACACGTTTTGCCCATGCCAGCGAACACCCCCGCCTCCCGTTCCGGACCACCGGTGTCGAAGGAAGAGATTTTCCGGGCCTTCTATGCCAAGGCCGTCCGCGCCGCCGAGCTGGCGAAGCGCGCCGGCCTGGGCAGGTGGCCGTATTACCGGCCGCATCCCTCGCATGGCGGTCCGTCCGGCTCGAGCCGCTGATCCGGGTGGCCCCGGTAGCCGGCCTCCATGGGGCTCGGCGCGGCAGCGGTTGTTGTCGGGCGTGGTGTCCTGGGTTTGGGTTTTCCGGGATGCTCGGGGTTGACCTTCGGTGGAGCTGCAGCGTGATGGGGGCATGGCGAGAAGCGTAGTCCTTGAAGGCACCCGGCGCTGCGACCGTTGCCGGTTCGCGCACCGCTGGTGCATTTGCGACGCCTTCCGGGCCATCGAGATCCCGCTGCAGGTCGACGTGCTGATCCACCACCGCGAGTTCTGGCGGCCGACCAGCACGGGACGGCTGATCAACCGCGTCATCCCGGCGTCCCGGCACCATTTGTTCCGCCGCGAAACCCCGCCGCCGCGCGAGGCCGTCGTGGTCCCGGGCCGCGAGCTGTGGATCCTCCATCCACGCGGCGAACCGCTGCCGGCAGCCGAGCCCCCGGACAAGGTCCAGGTGCTCCTGCTCGACGGCAGCTGGCGGGAGGCGGCGCGGATGTCCCTGGTCACCGCGCCGTGGGGCCGCCTCGTCCGCCTGCCCATGTCCGGACCCAGCCGCTACGGCCTGCGTGAACAGGCGCACGAGGGCAAGTATTCCACAATCGAGGCGCTTCTCTTCCTGCTGGCGGCGATGGGGCTGACGGAGCAGGAGACCCAGCTCCGGCTCCAGTTTGAACTGCACGTCTATGCCGGCCTGCGCGCGCGCGGCGCCAAGGCCGCGGCGGACAAATTCCTCGCGGACTCGCCCGTGCGCGGGGCTTTTCCCGAGCTGTTGCGCCGGCTCGACGAGCGGCGGCCTTGCCTCTGAGGCGTCGCTCCGGCCGGCTCAGCGCAGGTGGGTGTTGAACCAGTCGACTGACCGCGTGACCAGGTCCTCGACGTTCGCCGGCTTCCGGAAGTGGTGGCCCTCGTTCTCGTAGACGACGAGCTTTGTCTCGACGCCGAGGGTCCGCAGCGCGTGCCAGTATTCGTAGGACTGCGGCGCGGGGCACTCCTTGTCGCTGTCGCCGACAACGATGAGCGTGGGCGTGCGGACGTTCTTGATGAACGTCATCGGAGAACTTTGCGCATAGGCGGCCGGGTCGTCGTAGACGGATGCGCCGAAGAACGGGATCATCCACTGGTCGATGAGGTTCTGGCCGTAGTAACTCTGCCAGTTGGCGATGCCGGCGCCGGCGACCGCGGCCTTGAAGCGACTGGTCTGGGTGAGCGTCCACATCGTCATGTAGCCGCCGTAGCTCCAGCCGTAGAGTCCGACGCGTTTCTCGTCCACGGGCTGGGTCTTCAGCACGCGGTCGAGGCCGCCGAGGATATCGCGGAGGTCGCCGCGGCCGAAATCGCGGGCGTTCGCCGCGGTGAAGGCCTCGCCTTGGCCGTAGCTGCCGCGCGGGTTGGCGACGAAGACAAAGTAGCCCTCGGCGGCCAATGGAGCCGTCAGTCCGGACCACGAGCCGGGCCAGCGCATGGTTGCCTGCGAGGACGGGCCTCCGTGCACCGTCACGACGAGCGGGTAACGTTTGGCCGGGTCGAAGTCGCGCGGGTAGAGCAGCCAGCCCTGCACCGTGTAGTTGTCGCTCGGCCAGGTGATTTTCTCGGCGCGACCCCAGAGCGGCTTGAGCTGCTGGTTGGCCGACGTGACGGGCTGCCACCGGCCGATGGGGCCGAGCCAAACTTCCGGGGGCTGCGCAAAGGAGGAGCGGATGGCCGCGCTGGTCACGCCGTCGGTGGCAAGCGAGAGGCTCAGCATCTCGCCGTCGGAACCGGTGTCGGTTTCCTCGTCGCCCTGCCAGAGGGTTTTCGCCTGGCCGGTGGCGGGATCGAGCTCGGCCACGGCGCTGCCGCCGTTGAGCGACTCGGTGAAGAGCAGCTTGCCGGACGCCTGCCACTGCAGCCACGCCGGCGAGCCGTTGCGGCCGGGCGTAAGGTTGCGCGCGGCGCCGCCGGCGGCGGGCACCGACCAGATGTCGCCACCAGTCGAGCCAGCGTCGCTCATGAGGCCTTGGATGAAGGCGATCTGCTTCCCGTCCGGCGACCAGCGCGGGACTGCGATCTGCGTCTGCGGCTTGAAGATCTCGCGCATGGCGCCGGTTGCGTCGAGCACACTCAGGCGGGCGAGCCACCAGTTGTTGTCGCCGTTGCCCTTGGCCGATATGACGGCGAACTGCCCGCCGTCGGGCGCCCAGTCGTATTCGTAGACGTAGGTGTCGGCGGGCGAGATCGTGCGAGTGGCGCCGGCGGTCACGCCGACCAGCACGAGCCGCTGTTCGGCATAGGTCTCGGCGATCTCGCCCGTCTCGTGCGCGGCGGCTTCAACCGCGCCAGCCGCTCTCGCGGACTCGGTGATGTTGAGCAGGGCGATCGTCTGGCCGTCGGGCGACCACTTGGGATAGGCCGCATAGCCCGTGAGGTGCGTGAGCTGGCGGGCGACGCCGCCGGCGGCCGGAATCACATAGAGTTGCAGCTGGCCCGGCTTCTCGTGATCCGAGAGGAAGGCCAGTTGTTTGCCATCGCGCGACCACGCGAGCCCGTGCTCCTCGCCGAGCCCGGTGCCGTCACCGGCGGAAATGTGCCGCGGTGTGCCGCCGGCCGCGTCGCGGATGAAAATGACCGAATGGGCCGTGGGCGTGCGGTCGGCGTTGGGCCGGGCCTCAACCCAGGCGATGCGGGTGCCGTCGGGGGAGAGGGCGACCTGCTGGAACTGCTGGGTGGCGAACAGGAGGTCGAGGGTTTCCTTGGGCGAGGCGCGGAGCAGCAGCGGCCCCAACGCGAGCACGGCAAGAAGGCGGCGTGGAATCTTCATGGGCGCGGAGCCTGATGGCCGGGGCGGGGCGGCTCAAGCCTTCGCTCCCGGTCGCCGGGCGGGGAGTGCGCCCCGCCGGCGGTTGGAATCAGAATCCGACTTCCGCGCGGACGAACTTCACCGCGGGGCTGCCGACGGAGAGGACGAGGTCGTGGTAGGCCTTCAGGTTGAAGGCCGCGCCCAGTTTCTTCTCCGCGGCGGCGCGCATGTCGTCGTGCTCGATGGCGCCGACGAAATAGGTGGCGAGCTGCGTGTAGGAGAGCTGCGCGCGCTGCCACTTGGCGACGGCCTCGCCCTCCTCCTGGAAGCCGCGTTTCATCATCAGGTCGAGGCCTTGCTCCTTGGTCATGCCGGCCATGTGGATCTTCTGGTCGAGGATGGCGTTGCAGAGGACGCGCAGGCGCATCTTGAGCTGTTGCATGCGCGTCTCGGGCCCGCCGAAACCGGCCTCGGCCATGACGCGCTCGGTATAGACGGCCCAGCCCTCGATGAAGCTGCCGCTCTGGAAGATCGCGCGCACGAGTGTCGGCGCCTTGAACTGGTTGGAGTGCGCCAGCTGCAGGTAGTGGCCGGGCATCGCCTCGTGCACGATCAGGTCGCGCATCATGTAGTTGTTATATTCGCGATAGAACGACGTCACGCGCGTCGCGGGCCAGTCGGAGGGCGTGGGTTCGATGGCGACGAAGGTCGCGCCGGCCGGCTCGAGCGCGCCGGGCGAGTCGCAGTAGGCGACGCCGCGGCCGCGCTTGAACTCCGGGGTGACGATCAGCTGGACGGGCTTGTCGGGCACCGTGACCAGGCCGTGCGACCGCACGAAGTCCGTCGCGAGCTGCAGCGTCTGCGTGCCGTAGGCGACGACCGTGGCGTTGTCGGGATGCTCCTGCGCGAGGTGGTCGAGCACGGCCTTGATGACGGTCCGCTGGTCAGGGAGCACGGTGGTGTCAGGATAATATTTCCGGTAAAGCGGCAGGGCCGTCTGATACATCGTGGCCGTGACAGTCTCGAGCTCGTGTTCTGCGCGGGCCAGGATCTGCTCGGGCGTGAGGTCGGACGCGAGGGCGTAGCGGAGGCACTTGCGGTAGAGGTCGGCGCCGATGCGGAAGTCGCCCTTCGAGCGCGGCAGGAGGTCCTTCTCCAGCCATGCCTTGTAGTCGATGAGCGCGGCCGCGGCCTTTTCCTGGAGCGGGGCAAGCTCGGCGCGCATGGCCGGGGCCTGCACGAGCAGTTCCTCGAGTCCGTTTTTGACGAGGTCGATCGCGCCGTTCACCTGCTTGATGGCGGTCTGCGTGTAGATCTCGGGCGGGTTGACAAGGTTGGCCTTGGCCTGCGCGATGACGGTCGGGATGCCGGCGAGGCGCTGCGCCGCGCTGCGGAGCCGGTCGGCGGCGGGGGCGAAGTCGCGCGCGGTGAGCAGGTAGAGGGAGTTCGCGAGGCTGGTGTTGTAGGAGAGCGGATCCCAGTTCTGTGACTTCAGTTCAACCACGGAGAAAATCTGCGCCTCGATGTTCAGCTTGAGAATCTCGGCGTCGACGCGGTTCGGGCCGGTCAGCTTGGCGGTGTCGATCTTGGCGAGAGCGGCCAGGTGCCGCTGCATGCAGGCGACGCTGGCCTGGAGGCCGGCGGCGCTGTAGTCGGTCAGCAGGGCGTCGAAGCGATGGTCGCCGAGCGCGGTGGCATTCTCGGGGTTGAGGCGGAGGTAGTCGTCGAGGCAGGCCTTGGCGGCGGCTTCGAAGGCGGTGTCCGCGGCAGATTTCGCCGGCGCGGCGCGAAGGAGCGCGACGCAGGCCAGGAGGGGTAGGAGATAACGCAGAAACTTCATAGGCCGGCACTGTGCCGCCGCGCGCGAGGCGGCTCAAGCCTTGTCATGCGGCAGCCTTTTGTCGCAGGCTCGGGCCATGAATCGCGTGTCCCGCTGGCTGCCATTGGGTGCGGTGCTGCTCCTCGCGGGTTGCGGCCCGAAGGAACCGCCGCCGCCGCCCGAGCCGACCGAGACCGAGCTCGCCACCCGGGCGCATATCGAGATTTTTGGCGACGCCGCCAAGGATCCGGCGATCACGTGGCGGTCGAGCGGGCTGGGGATCAAGATCATCAAACCGGGCGAGGGCGTGGCGCCGCTGCCCACGGACCGCGTCCGCGTGAGCTACACGGGCCGGCTCAAGGACGGCCGCCTGTTCGACGACTCGAGCAAGCGGTCGAAGCCCTCCGACTTCGTGGTCAACCGCCTCATCACCGGCTGGGCCGCGGCGATGCCCTCGCTGAAGCCCGGCGGCAAGGCGGTGTTCTTCATTCCCCCGAGCCTGGGCTACGGCGGCATGAAGTCGGGCGACATCCCGCCGGTCTCCGGCCTGATCTTCGAGGTCGAGCTGCTCGCGGTGAACCCGGAACTGCCGGCCAAGTAGGGTCCGGGCTCCGGGTCACATTCCACGGATTTTTCCCATGAAATACTTCTACGCCAAGCTCCACGGTCCGCGCGCCGACTTCGCGCGGACGATGACGCCCGCCGAACTCAAGCTGATGCAGGAACACGGCGCCTACCTGCGCGGTTTCGCCGCGAAACGCTGGGCCGTGGCCTTCGGACCGGTGGCGGACCCGCAGGGCGCCTTTGGTGTGGGGCTGTGGGAAGTGCCGGACGACGTAGATGTCGCGGCGATCTGCGCCGCCGACCCGGTGATCAGGGCCGGTTCCGGTTTTCGCTACGAACTACACCCGATGCCGAGCCTCGTGGCGCGCGGCTGACGCAGCCGGCGGGCGAGGAACCCGCCGAGTCCGATGCCGGTGCCGAGCAGCGGAAGCAACCAGTGAAGCCAGGAACCGGTCGCCGCGGCCGGAGCCCCGCAGAGCTCCGGGCCGCCGAGCCCGAGCGCGGCCCCGGCGCCCGCGTAGGCCGCGAGGCACAGCAGGCACTTGGGTGCCAGGGCCAGGGCGGCGCCGGAGACGAGCCAGCGCCCGCCGCGGAGCCGGTCAGGCATGGGCCGCGACGGCTTCATAGCGGTCATGATGGCGGAGCCATTGCATGCCATACTCGTCGTTGGCCTCGTCCCGGCCCTTCGGCACGAGGTCGAGCAGGTCGTAGGTGGTCATGACCACCTCGACGCCGCGGCCGTAGGTCGAGTAGGTGTGATACACCGCGCCGGCCGCGTCGCGGGCGAAGACGCTGATGCCGGGCGCCTCGGTTTTCGGAAAGTCCATCCTGGTGTAGTTGTAGGCCACCTGCCCGCGGGCGATCTCCTCGTCGGTGAACGACACGTGGAAGTCCTGGTTGAAGCCGTTGCCGTGCGCCGAAACCCAGTTGATATCCCAGCCCATCCGCTGCTTGAACGGCAGGATTTCCGCCAGCGAGGCGTGGGAGATTGCGGCGAAGGAGACGTCGCGGGCCTTCAGGTGCAGCACGGTCGGTTCGAAATGATCCGTCATGAAGGAGCAGCTCTTGCAGCCCTCCTCCCAGCCGGGTCCGAGCATGAAATGCTGGACGATCAGCTGGCTGCGGCCCTCGAAGAGGTCGCCGAGCGACACCCGGCCGGCGGGTGACTCGAAGGTGTAGGGCTTGGTCACCTTGACCCAGGGCATCGCGCGGCGCTTCGCGGCGAGTCGGTCGCCCAGGCGCGTGTATTCCTTCTCCTCGCGCAGGAGTTCCAGGCGGGAGGCGAGCCATTGTTCAGGGGTGGCGGTCTTGGTCGGTTTCGTGGTCGTGGTATTCATGGTGGATGGGACTGGTCGTTTGGTTGAGGTGGACGGACGAGGGAGAAGGGGGCGTTTGGGCAAGGCGGTAGCCTTGGGTTGTTGGGACGGATGGGGCAGGGGCCGGCTTTGCGGGGCGTTCCTGCCTATACTGGCACCAGGTTAGCTTTTCGGGGCGGCGGCCAGGACCTTTTCGTAGTCGGCCTTGAGCCGCGCGTGGTTGGCCCAGAAGGGCGGGGGCGTGGTGCCCTCGAGTTGAGCGATGAGGATCTGGAGATGCGAGTGCCAGCCGCTGGCGTAGCCACTGAGGAACGGGAGGTCTTCGCCGCGGCTGCGGTGGGTGAGGATCAGCAGGACGTTCGGGTCCTGGGGCACGAGCTCGAAGGTCACGTCGGAGTTGTCGTCGAACGTGTAGCTCAGCACGCGGGGCGGCTCGCAGCGGAGGATGGTGCCGGGCATCTTGAAACCCTCGTTATGGACCTTGGCGTATTGCTCGGGGGGTGTCTCGCCCGGGGCGATGTTCTTGTGCTGGAAGAAGAGTTCCACCTTGCCACCTACGCGCAGCTCCATCGGGCCACCGGCGAACCAGCGGCTGCGTTTCTCCGGATCGGTCAGGTAGGACCAGAGGCGTTCGATGGGCCCCGGCAGCGTGCGGATGATGCGGATTTCGCCGGGGGCGGGGAACTGGGCGGGTTTGTCATTCTCTTTCATGGGCGTGGATTTTTTGGGTGGGAGTTCAGTGGAAATTTGCGGGAAGCAGTTTCTCGTATGCCGGTTTCAGGCGGGCGTGCGTCGCCCAGAAGGGCGGCAGGGGGGAGCCATCCAGTTGCGCGATGAGGATGGCGAGATGAGTGTGCCAGCCGGAGGCGAAGCCGACGAGGGACGACAGGTCGTCACCACGGCAGCGGTGCGTGAGGATCAGGAGCACCTGGTCATCCTGCGGGATGAGCTCAAAGGTCACGTCCGAGTTCTCGCCGAACGTATAGCTGAGCACGCGGGGTGGCTCGCAGCGGAGGATGGTGCCCGACATGCTTTTGCCGCCATTGTGCTTGCAGGCATGCTCGGCGGGCGGCGTCTCGGTCGGGGAGATGTTCTTGTGCTGGAAGAACAGCTGCATTTTCCCGCCGACGCGCAGCTCCATCGGGCCACCGGCGAACCAGCGGCTGCGTTTGTCGGGATCGGTGAGGTAGGTCCAGATGCGTTCGATGGGGCCGGGCAGGGTGCGCATGATGCGGACTTCGCCGGGGGCGGAGAACTGTCCGGGGGCGTCGTTGGTTTTCATGAAGTCTTCTTTTTGGCCCGCTCGTCCTCGGCCCGGAGCTCGCGCTCGAGGGTGTCGAGGTTGCGGGACCAGAAGGCGCGGGTCTTTTCCAGCCAGGTGCCGAGTTCGTCGAGGCCGGCGGGGTTGAGCACCTGCACCCGGGAGGTGCCCTCGGCGCGGACGGTGACGAGTCCGGCCTCGCGGAGGACCTTCAGGTGCTGGGAGACGGCCGGCGCGCTCATGTCGAACTCCTCGACGAGTTCCCCGGCCGTGCGCTCGCGCACGGCGAGCAGTTCGACGATGCGGCGGCGGGTCGGGTCGGCGATTGCGGCTAAACTTTGCATGCCGCTAAGATTAAGTGGTAACTTAATTAAGCAAGAACTAAATTAAGCTGCCGGCTATTTTTCCAGCGCGACCTTCAAGTAGGGGATCAGGCGCTTCGTGAACTCGACCGAATCCGGGCCCGACAGGTGCGACCACTCGGGGCACTCGAAGCCCGAGAGTTCGGGGTAGTCGGTGAAATAAATGCCCTGGGCGCCGCTCTCCCGGATGATGCGGTCCCACGGGCCCTGGCGCGGTGTGAGCTTGTCCTCGTGCGGCTTCAGCTCGCCGCTCATGGGGAATCGCACGAAGACCACCTTGCCGCCGCGGCGATGCGCGCGCCGAGGACGAAGTCGAGCGCGGTGGTGGCGAAGAGCAGCAGCGCGAACGGCGGATTCCACGCGCCGTAGAAAAGGTAGCTCGCGACGAGCAGCAGGTTCTTCCGGGCTTCCCACGAGTGCAGCGCCCAGTAGGCGCTGACGATGACGACAAAGAAAACTACAAAGGTAAGCGAGTTGAACAGCACGGGCGTGGGGCGGCTGCGTTCGCGCGAGGCAATCGAAAGCCGCTTTGCCCGCAGTCTTTTTTACCCGGCAGGACCATTCGGCCCGGGTGATCGCGCTTGAGGGAACGGCCGCGCCGCACAATAGGTGGGGCGTGCCACCCGATCCCTCATCCCGCAGCGCCCTGCTGGCGGCGTTCCTGGCGCAGATCCCGCCGCGGCGCGTGCCGCCGGAGCTGCGACGCGCGGCCAACCGGCAGTCGGGCCTGTGGTTCCTCGGTCTTTTCGGTCTGATGTTCGGGGGGCTCGGGCTGTTTTTTGTCTGGATGTTCTTTCCCTGGAATTTTCCCCGCGACTGGCAGCTGCGCGGCGCACCGGTGGCGCCGGGCCGCGTGCTTTCCTCCGACCGGACCAACCTGAGCGAGAACCGGCAGCGGGTTTACCGCTATGACTTCGAGTTCACCCCGCCCGCGGGCGCGAAGACGCGGGGCACCTGCTACACCTCCGGCCAGCGGTGGTCGCCGGGGGCGGCGATCGGGGTCCGCTACCTGCCGGACAATCCTGCGGTGAATTGCATCGACGGCGCCCGCTCCAGCCAGGCTTCGGGCGCCGCCGCCTTTGTCGTCATCTTTCCGCTCGTCGGCGCCGCCGCCATGACCTTCGGGCTCGTGGCGCGCCGCCGCCGGCGGTTTCTGCTCGAGGAGGGCCGGGTGGGCGAGGCGCGTGTGGCGGCCGTCGAGTCCACCGCCATGCAGATCAACCGGCAGACGGTGTTCCGGATCACGCTGCAGGGTTTCACCGACAGCGGTCGCCCGGTCGTCGTCAGGAAATACGACTCCGCCCACGTGGATCTCGCCCGCGAGCGGCTGGCGTCGAACCAGCCGGTCTTTGTGCTCTACGATCCTGAGCACCCTGATCGGGTGATCCTGCCGGAAACGCTGCTGTAGGCCGCCTCAGGCGACGATGACCGACTGGATGATCTGTCCCCCGTGGAGCTTGCGCGGCGGGCTGCCGGCCTGCCAGACGCGCAGACCGTCGGTGTAGAGCACTTCGCCCGCGGGTCCGAGGTCGAAGGCCACGACGTGTCTTGCGATCACCGTCTCCGCGCCGGAGTTCTCCCGCTTCACCAGTTCCCAGCTTTTCGGCACCAGCTGCACGCTGTCGTCGATCTTGCCCTTCCGGTTTAGCACACGCTCGAGCTGGATCGTCGTGTCGTGGAAGGTGGCGAAGCGGCTCTTGGTGACGGGCAGGCCGGGACCCTTGCCAGCGGGGCGCAGCGACTGCTTGCCGAACATCCGGGAAAAGGCGTCGAGAAAACCGAAGACCGCGGCGGCGAGGTGAAACGGCATCAGGAAGAAGGCCTTCACCTGCTGGCCGAAGGGCACGTGGTCGCGCGTGGCGTAGGGCCGGCGGATGAAATACAGCGCCCCGGCGGCGTCCGCCTTCGGCTGCAGGTAGTCCCAGTCGTCGTCCTCGAGCACGACCGACATCTCGCCGGTGCCCTGGTCAAGCCGGTGAAGCGCGGCGGGCCCGAGCGCCACGATGTTGCCCTGCTCGTCTCGGCCGATGCCGCTGGACTGGAAGTAGACGATGCCGCGGACCCGCGGGTCGTGGCTCGGGTTGGAGTCGTGGCCGTCGCCGGCGGTGATAATGTCGCGCCGGCGCGTGGCTTCGTCGATCAGCTCCAGCTTGCCGAGGCTCTCCTTGCCGCGGGACGCGACGACGATCTGGCCGTTCACGCGGTCGCAGGAGAGGCCGCAGTCGTCGAAGTCCTGCCGGTGGAACAGCCGGAGTTCCTCGCGCGTGGCGAGGTTGTAGCGGAACAGCCCTGAGCTGGCCGACATCGCGAGCGAGTAGAGCAGCTCGTCGGACGTGCCGCCGCGGGCCACGTGACGTATCGTCGGGTGGTCGTCGGAAGCGGCGCCGGCCTGGCGGCCCCAGACAATCTGGGCAGAGTAGGGGCTGCCGTTGCCGCGGTCCTGGCCCTTCCAGGCCTGACGGGCGCCGCGCGTCGTGGCCCGCTCGACAGCCGCCTGGGCGAACTGGCTCTCGATTTCCATGGCGGCCTGATCTCCCTCCTTCAGGAACAGTTGGCCCTCCGTTAGAAATACGAAACGCATGCGACGCGCCCGAGCAAAGGGCCTTCGCCGCACGGGGCAAGCGGGGAGTGATCGCCCGCTTGCGCCGCGCCGGCCGCCGCCTAGCTTCCCCGCATGGACGCGACCGGACAATTTCCCGACGAGATGAGCGACGACGGCGAATTCGAGCGGCAGGAGGACGCCTTCCGCGACCGGGTGTCGGCCGACGGCTCGACGCCTTCTCCCGCCGAGGCGGGCCGCTACCACCTTTATGTGTCGCTGGCGTGCCCCTGGGCGCATCGCACGGTGATCGTGAGAAAGCTGAAGGGCCTCGAGGCGGTGGTCGGCCTCACCGTGCTGGACCCGGTGCGCGACGACCGCGGCTGGGCCTTCCGCGACGGCGACGGTTTCAGTGTCGATCCGGTCAACGGTTTCAAGTTTCTCAGCGAGGCCTACCTCGCCTCGAAACCCGGCTACCACGGTCGCTACACCGTGCCGGTGCTATGGGACAAACGCACCAAGCGCATCGTCAACAATTCCGAGGACGACATCTGCCGGATGTTTGACGGGGCGTTTGCGGAGAACGTGGGGGGCCCGTCTCCTGGCGGGCCGCGGACGGTCGGACCGTCCGTCCCCGACAAGTCGCCATCGCTCTTTCCGCCGGCGATCGAGGCCGAGCATGCGAAAAGGTCCGCGGACATCTACGAGCACATCAACAACGGGGTCTACCGCGCGGGCTTCGCGACGAAGCAGGCGGCCTACGAGCGCGCCTGCCGCGGGGTGTTCGCGGCGCTCGACCGCTGCGAGGCGCGGCTCGCGACGCGGCGATTCCTGTTCGGCGCCGCGCCCGTCGAGGCGGACTGGCGGTTGTTCTGCACGCTGGTGCGCTTCGACGCGGTTTATTTCGGGCACTTCAAGTGCAACCTCCGCCGCATCGTCGACTACCCGGCGCTGTCGGGTTACCTGCGCGACCTCTACCAGCAGCCCGGCGTGGCCGGGACCGTGAACATGGCGCACATCAAGGCGCACTACTACTACACGCACGACGACATCAACCCGACGCGCATCATCCCGCTCGGGCCGGTCCTCGACTTTGTCGCGCCGCACGGCCGCGAGCGGCTGGGCGGCTGAGCGCGATTGGCTGTAGGAGGGGCTTTACGCCCCGATTGTCTACGCATGTCGAGGGATCGGGGCGTAAAGCCCCTCCTACAGCGTCACTGCGGCACGACGGGGTTAACGCCCCACGAACCTGGTTTCGGGCCCATCGTGAACGTCAGCGTGCCGCCGGCCCGCACATCAGCGTCGCGCAGGAAGGGCTGGTCGAGCGCGCGGCCGTTGAGCTGCACGGATTGCACGTAGAGGTTTTGCGCCGAGAGGCCGGTGGCCGTCATCTTGAAGGTCTTCCCGTTCGGAAGCTGCATGACGGCGCGTTTCACCTGCGGCGCGCCGATGACGTAGTAGTTGCTGCCGGGGCACACCGGATAAAACCCAAGGCACGTGAATAGATACCACGCCGACATCTGACCGCAGTCGTCATTGCCGCTGAGCGAATCCGGCTGGCTCCCGTATTGGGTGGTGACGACCTCGCGCAGCCGCTGCGCCGTCTTCCATGGCTGGCCGGCGTAGGTGTAGAGATAGATGATGTGGTGGCTCGGCTCGTTGCCGTGCCAGTATTCACCGATGCGACCCTGGACGTCGCTCACGCCCGTGCTGGCGTCGGCCTCCTTGAAGGTGAACAGCTCGTCCAGCTTGGCGGCGAACTTCTCCCGGCCGCCCATGAGCGCGATGAGGCCGGGCACGTCCTGCGGCACATACCAGGAATACTGCCAGCTCGTGCCCTCGGTGAAGTCGTTCACGACGCCCGATTTCTCGTCGTAAAGGTGCGGGTTGAAGGGCGTGCGCCAACGGCCGGCCGCATCCTTGCCGCGCATCAGGCCCACGGAAGGGTCGAAGAGATTCCGGTAACTCCCCGCGCGTTTCATGAACACGGCGTAGTCGTCCATCTTGCCGAGCGCCTTCGCCATCTGCGCGACGCAGTAGTCGTCGTAGGCGTATTCGAGCGTCTTCGAGGCGGACTCGTTCTCTTGGTCGCAGGGCACCCAGCCGAGCTTCGCGTAGATCGCGACGCTGTCGTAGTGCGGATTGAGCGCCGTCGTGCGGACCGCGTCGTAGGCGCGCGCGGCGTCGAAGCCGGGCAGGCCCTTCATGAAGGCGTCCACGATGACCGGCACGGCGTGGTAGCCGACCATGCACCAGGTCTCGTTCCCCTGCAGCGACCACACGGGTAGGAGGTGCTCCACGCTCTGGTCGTAGTGGGCGAGCATGGAGTTGATCATGTCGGCGTCGCGTTGGGGCTCGAGCAGGGTGAACAGCGGGTGCGTCGCGCGGTAGGTGTCCCACAGGGAGAAGATCGCGTAGTTGGTGAAACCCTTCGCCACGTGCACGTCCTGGTCGAGGCCGCGGTATTCCCCGGTCACGTCCTGAAACAGGTTCGGCGCGAGCATCGTGTGGTAGAGCGAGGTGTAGAACGTCTCCTTTTCCTCCGTCGTGCCCTCGACCTGCAGCTTCGCGAGCGCGCGGTCCCATGACGTGCAAGTCGCGTCGCGCACGGCGTCGAAGTCCCAGCCGGGGATTGCCGCGTCGAGGTTCTTGAGCGCGTTGGCGGCGCTGACGGCGCTGACGGCCACCTTGACGGTGATGACCTCGGCCTCGTGCGTCTGGTAGTGGGCGAGGAACTGCAGGTTGGCGCCGGTGGCCTCGCGGCTGCTGCGGAAGCGGTAGGTGTCGTAGACGACGGGCTTTCCGTCGCGCATGATTTCCGCGCGGTCGAAGGGCCGGGAGTAGCGCGCGGCGAAGTAAAGCGAACGCTCCTTGGCCCAGCCGGTCACGAGGTGGTAGCCGGTGACGGTGGTGTCGTTCTCGACGCGGACGTGGGACCAGACCACCTTCCTGCCCCCGTTGACGACGTGCTGAAGGTCGGTCATGATCGAGGCTCGGTCGCTCGCCGGGAAGGTCATCCGCATCATGCCGGCGTGCTCCGCGGCGGTGAGTTCCACGGTCACGCCGGAGCGCTGAAGCTTCACCCGGTAGTAGGCGGCCGCGGCGGACTGCTCGGCATGCGAGTAGCGCGAGCGGTAGCCGGAGTCCGGATCGTCTTTGGTGCCGGGGACCAGCTTGGGCTCGCCCAGTTGCGGCATGAAGAGGAAGTCACCGAGGTCGGGGATGCCGGTGCCCGTGAGGTGGGTCAGGCTGAAGCCCATGATGGACGGGTCGGAATACTTGTAGCCGGAAGCGGTCTCCCAGCGTTCCTTGTCGGTGTCGGGACTGAGCTGCACCATGCCGAAGGGCGCGGACGGTCCCGGGTAGGTGTTGCCCACGCCCTGGGTGCCGACGAAGGGCCGGATGTAGTCCGAGAGCCGGGGTCCGGCCGGCGCGCCGTGCAGCGAGGCGGTGGACAGGACGGCGGTAAACAACATCAAGGAGGCACGAAGACCGGGGCAGCATCGTTGCGTCATGCGCCCAAGGTCGGACGAAGCGCCGGTTCTTGTCGAGGGGATTGGGCGTGGTTCGGGTCCTCAGGTCAGCTCTTTTTGACCTTCCAGGCGGCGTCCAGCATTTCCGCGGTGTAAGGCGCGGGCACCACGCCTTCCGAAGCGTAAACGTAGAGCGCGCAGCGGTAGACGTCCGCGGCAACAGACGACAGGTAACCCAGCACGAGCATGGCGAAGAGCCAGATGGCGACAGCCAGCACGATGAGAACGGGAGCCTTCAGCATCGCCGCGACCAACGCCGCGCCGATCAGAAAAACGAGCGATCCCACCAGAACGATCCACGAGGCAGCCGTGATGCCGACGTAGCCGATCAGCGATTCGCCCCAGGTTTTCCTCAGCAGGAGCGCCGAATTGCGCAGCAGGCCGATCGGGTTTGGGTTGTCCTCCCGGATGATCACCGGGATGGCGAAGACCGAGGCGACGCTCCAAACCATGCCGACAAACCGCATGACCCAGCGGCCGACCCAGCCGAGTTTTTCCTCCAGTGCCTGGATGATCAGGCCGACCAGTCCGGCGAAGAGGCTCCAGGCGAGGATCGATGGCAACCGCCGGCTGGCAAAGCGCAGACCGGTCCGGATCGACACCGGGTTGCCGGCCAGCGCCTGGAGGATTTCGTGGTAGAAGGCCACGTTGAAGAACGTCGCCATGAACATCGACACGAGATAGCCCGCCGCGAGGTAGGCATAGAACAGGCCGTTGGGCCGCAGGTGCGATTTGGCGCCGGCCAGGTCGAAGCCGAGAAACGCCGCCAGGCCGCGCCAATGGGCCCCTTCCTGCAGGGTGTGGCCGCTGGGGTAGAGCAGGGCGGGGGCGAGGAAGAACAGCAGCATGACCACGGAGCAGACCGAGGTTGTGAGCGGGAAGAGCATGAGCCGTGGATTCTGCCGGATGACTTGGAGTGAACCGGTGAACAGCGACCAGCTGCGTTGGAGTTTTCCTTGGTTGGAGTCAGGCATGGGATTTTTGTTGGGTTAACTGCCGGATGATCTGCTCAAGGGGAATGCCGTGGCTGCGGGCCTCGGCGGCGAAGCGGGCGCTGAGTTCCCCGACTTTCGCTTTTTGCTCGCGCACCGAGAGCCGGGGCGTTTCGGGCGGGGCGGCGACGAAGCAGCCGCTGCCATGCGCGGTCGAGATGTGGCCGAGGTGTTCCAGTTCGCGGTAGGCCTTGGCGACCGTGTTGGGGTTGACGCCCAGCGCCTGGTGCAGCGCCCGGATCGTGGGCAGTTGGTCGCCTTCCTTCAGCAGATCGGCGGAGATCGCCGCTTGCACGTGGTGGATGATCTGGCGGTAGACCGGGATGCCCGAGTGGAATTCGATCCTCCAAGTTGAAAGGGAGAGTGCCATAGTGTATTACTACAATAGGGCACTTTGCCGAACGTCAAACGCATTTCCGTTCTCCCGCTGTCGCGGGCCCAAGACGGGTCTTCCCTCATCAGCCGGCCTTGTGGCGGGCTTTATTGTGCACTACTACCCGCGCACCAAAGCCGGCGGCGGGTTGCCGCGCGCGCACGCGCGGATAGTCTGGCCGCATGAAACGAATTACCCCCGTTTTGTTTTTGGGATGCAGCCTGCTGCTCGCCCGGGCGGTGGCGGACGACCTGGCCGACCTGCGGGAGCGGGCGCAGCAGGGCGAGGCCGCGGCCCAGGTCGCGCTCGGGACGCAGTATGCCATGGGCCGGGGTGTGGCCAAGGACGGCGCCGAGGCCGTCAAGTGGTGGCGGCTCGCCGCGGCGCAGGGCGACGCCACGGCCGCCTACGATCTCGGCCAGGCCTGTGACAACGGCGACGGCGTGCCGAAGGACAGCGTCGAGGCGGCGAGGTGGTGGCGGCTCGCGGCCGACCGCGGGGTTGCTTCCGCCCAGTTCAATCTCGGCATGCTTCTCGCCGGCGGCGAGAGCGGGCCGGCGGACGCCGCCGGGGCGGCCGCGTGGTTTCTCAAGGCGGCGGCGCAGGGTCACGCCGGCGCGCAGACGCGGCTCGGCCTGGCGTATGCCGAAGGCACCGGCGTCCCGAAGGACGCGCCCCTGGCGCTGAAGTGGTATCGCCTGGCCGCCGTCCAGGGTGTCGCCGCCGCGCAGTTCAACCTGGGCGTGATGTATGTGAACGGCACCGGCGTGGCCAAGGACGCCACCGAGGGCTACGCCTGGATCAACGTTGCCGCGGCCTCCGGCAACGCTACCTTTGTGTCGGCGCGCGACCTGCTCGAGCGCCGCCTCGGCACGGAGGCCACGCTGGCCGGGCAGAAGCGGAGCCGGGAAATCCTGGCGGAGATCGCGGCGGCGAAGCACTGAGCCGCGGCGCGTTCAGGCGACGCGGTCGAAGCGGCCGGCGAAACGGGCGGGCAGATGAGAGACCTCCGGCCGCGCAAGCCAGCGCTTGATCAGTGCTGGTGCGGCGGCGGGTTCCACCAGTGTGGAGTCGACGATCTCGTCCGCGGCGTCGTAGGCGCGGAGCGCGAAGGTGCGGTTGAAGTAGCCCCGGGGCAGCTCGTCGCACCCGCCGGCGTCGGTCGTCCCCGGCCCGGCGCCCACGAAGACCGGGCCGTTCTCGGCTAACGCACTCGGCAGCGGCACGGCCTGGTAGCCGCAGAGGATGATGCGCTCGCCCGGCGCGACCCGCCGCAGCTGGTCGCGCGCCGGTTCGCCGCCCTTCGCGATCGTGACTCGCACCGGGCGGCCGAAGTCGTCGTGCCCGGTGGCGCGGACGCGGGCGGTGAACTCAGCGGGCAGGGCGGTGACGGCGAACGAGACTTCCTCGATCGTGGCAGGGGTGTTCATGATGGCATCCTAGCAAATCCGCCGGGACCGATTCCGCCGGAAACCGGGCGGGGTATTCCGGACCGCGCGCCGGAAGCGCTCAGTCGCCCTGCCGGTGAACCCGCCGTGAGCGCTTGGTCCAGCAGGCAAGCTGGGTCGCGCCGAGCAGGAGCAGGGCCCAGGTGCCGGGCTCCGGGACGGGCATGACCGCGGGCATGATGGCCGTGTAGTTCGCGTCGGTCAGGTTGCCGGCTAAAAACGACACGACGCCGGTGGAAGTGATCTCCGAAAGACCGGCGCCATTGAAACTGCTGTAGCCCGTCGTCACAAACAGGAGGTTGGTGGTGGGGTCGAAGGACAGGCCTCGCGCATGGGTCAGACCGGTGGCAAAGATGCTCACCGCCCCGCCGGGCGTTACCTGGAAGACGTTGCCGCCCGTGATGTCCGAGACGTAGATGTTGCCGCCGAACCCGACCGCGACCCCGTCCAGGTAACCCGACAGGCCATTGGCGCTGGTGGCGAAGGGAAGCACGGTGCCGTCGGGCGCGATCTTGTAGAGGGTGTTGGTTCCACCGTCGGCGACAAACAGGTTGCCGGAACTGTCAAACGCGAGGCCGAGGACGTCGCTGAAGCCCGTGGCAAAGGTGGCGGCGGTGGTGCCGTTGATCCCCGGGGTGACCTTGAAGACGTTGCTGCCGTTGTCGGTCGCGAAAACGTTGCCGTTGCTGTCTGCTGCGAGGCCGCTCGCGCTGACGCCCGTGACCAGCGTCGTGGCCACGCCGCCGCCGGGAGCGATCGTCATGATCGAGTTGGTAGTCGCGTTGGCCACATAGAGATTGCCGGAACTGTCGAAGGTCAGCCCTTCGGGGACCCCGACGCCGGTGCCGTAGGTGCTGACGGAACCTCCGGCGCCGACCTGCAGGATCGCATTGGCGCCGTCGTCGCTCACGAAGACCGGCTGGGCGGCGGCCCGGGTCGACAGCAGCCCACCAGCCAATGCGAGGCCAAGAAGCACCCGGCAAAGGGACGGTCCGGCGGAGGATGAGCTTTTTGGCGCCATGCGACGCCGGCAGTGGTAGCAGCTGTCCGGAGGAAAGCGAGTCGCCTCTGGCAGACGGACGGCCGTTCCACCGCCGACCGGCCGCCGGGATTCTATGCTTCTTTCCACGCCGCTTCGTTTCTTTTCTCGAAATCGTCGAAGGCCTTGAGCAGTCCCGCGAGCACTTCGGCGGAGGTCTCGAAGAGGGCCTGGGCCTTGGGCTCGTTGACCTTCCCGGCGTCGGCCCGGAGGTGTTCGATGAGGGCGCCCAGCTCGAGCTTGAGTTTCTGCGTGTGATGGAAGGTGGTGTCCGAATTGGGAGTGTTCATGGTTGAAGCGGAGGTGGGGATTGGGATGCCGAGCATAGTCGTCCGGGGGCGCGCCGTGCCATGGGGCGTTGACCTGACTCCTCCTGGGATGCGGCTCATCGGGTCTATACCGGGCCGGTGCGCTCCACTTGGTGAATCTGCGCGGGCGACCCGGCGGGCGTCGTCAAGCGACGCCCCTACGGGCACGACCGGCACATTTCATGAAGACTTCACGGTGGCTTCATGCGCTTCTCATGTTGCGCGGATATTGATTGGGGCATGAGCTTCATCCAAGGACTCGCATGCTTCCCGACCTGACGGTTTCGATCGCATCGGATGCGCGTGCCCCGGACTCGCGTCCGGTGGCGGCCCGGGCTTGTGCCGCCGCGGCGAGTCTGGCTGCGGCGACGGTGGGCTGGCTCTGGCTCAAGGTCTGGCCGGGCGTGGAACTCGGGTGGTTTGCCGGCGGCGCGGCGCGGCTGGCGAGCCTGTTCACCGGGGCGCCGGTGCTGCGCGTCGAGTCCGGCTGGATGCTGCCGGTCACCGGCCAGCCGGTCGTCGTCACGGCGGCCTGCAGCGCGACGGACTATTTTCTCATCCTGTCCGCACTGCTCGGCTGGCAGCTCGCCCGCCGCGGACATCGGCCCGTCGCGGCTGCGGCGCTCGGCCTGCTGGCCGCGCTGCCGCTGACGATCTTCCTGAACACGCTGCGGGTGGTGACCGTGACCCACGCCCACCGCTGGCTCATCCCGCTGCTGCCGGACCGCTGCGGCCCGTTCCTGCACCTGCTCACGGGCGTCGCGATCTTCCTGCCCGCCCTCATCGCTCTCAACCTCCTCCTGGAATCCCATGGAAACGCCCGACCTGCCGCCCGCCGCTGAACCCAAGGCCGCCGCGCCGCTGCTGCCGCCCTTTCTCCTCAACCCCGCGGTCTTCCTCTGGCTCTGGGTGCTGCCCATCGGCCTGCTGCTGTTGCTCAACATGCAGGGCTACCGCCTCGTCGAGGGCAACCTGAGCGCCAGTCAGCGCGACCAGGCCTTCGAGCTGGGCTGCGCGCTCGCGGCCAACTTCCTCGTGGGCCTGGCCCTTTTCGGCGTCCTGTGGTGGCGGGAGCGCCAAGCCGGGGTGACGGCCGTGGCCCAGGTGGTTTGGGCGCTGCCGCCGATTTTGGTGCAGGCCGCCTACCTTTGGCTGGCGGTGAGCGGGATCGACGAGCTGCTGCCGGCGAGCGTCACGGCGTGGATCTATCCGCCGGAGCGGTTTCTCTTCAACCAGTTCGCGTTCGCGATGCTCCCGCTCTTCCTCGGCATCCTGCGGCTGGCCTGCGCGCGACCGGCGACGGGGATCGGCCGGGTCATCGCGGTGAACCTCGGGCTGGCGCTGGCCGCCCCGCTTTTCCTCTACATGCTGTTCCAGATCATCGCGGCCTTTCATACCGGCGGCCGCGGCATGGCGGGCATCGTGGTGGCAGTCTGCGCGGTCATCCTCGGTATCGTCATGTTTCTCGGCCTGGTGCGCGGCCTGCTGGTCGGCCTGCGCGGGGTCCGCACCTGGGGCGAGACGGGCGAGCGGGTCGCGATCGTGGCGTTCGCGCTGGTGCTGCCGGTCGCGGGGCTGCTGCTCAACCGCAGCATCCCGTTCCCCGTCGATTTCCAGGCCTGGGAGGTCTACGCGCTCGTCGGCGTCAACACCGCCGCGCTCCTGCTGGCCTCGTGGCGGCATCGCACATGGCCCCGCGCCAGCTTCGGCCTGCTCTGCGCGACGCTGCCGTTCTCGCTCTATTTCTTCATCGTCTTCCTGCCCTACACGCCGCTGTCGATCCTCGCCGTGATCGTGCTGGGCACGGGTTTTCTGGTGCTCACGCCGACCTTCCTCTTCGTGCTGCACCTGCACCTGCTGAACGCCTCCTGGCGGGGCGCGCCATCCGGCCGGGGCCGGTGGCGGCTGCTGGCGGCCGGCCTGGCCTGTGGGCTTCTCCTGCCGGCCTACTTCACGGTGCGCAGCCTGGCGGACAAGGCCGCCCTCAACGCCGCGCTCGACTACGTCTACACGCCCTCGGTCGCGCCCGGCGACAGCACCTACACCGGCAGCCGCCTCAACCTGGCCCGCGCGCTGCACAGCCACCGCAGCTACAAGAACGGGATCTATTACCCGTTGCTCTCCGACTTCTACAGCTGGCTGGTGTTCGACAACCTCGTGCTGCCCGACGACAAGCTTGACCGGCTCGAGCTCACCTTCCTCGGCGCGGCGGGCAGCCGCGAGAACCGCGACCTCGTGCGCAGCCAGGCCGGCTTCTGGGGCGGCCACAGCGTGCGCGACCGCGCGCGCATGCCGCACGCCGCGCCGCCCGATCGCAACGTGCGGGTATCCGCGCTTCACGAAACCGTGCGGCCCGCCGGCGACCGGGCCAGCACCGTCACACTCGCGCTGACGCTCGGCACCACTTCGGGCCGGGCCGAGTATCGCCAGCGACTGCCGCTGCCGCCCGGGGTTTTCGTCACCGGTTTCCGGCTGCAGGTCGACGGCGCGCTGGTGCCCGGTCGAATCGTGGAGAAGAAAACCGCCCTCTGGGTCTACACCATGATCCGTGACAGCGAGCGCCGCGACCCGGGCCTGCTGTTCTACAACGCGCCCGACGAACTCGAGCTGTGCGTCTTCCCCGTCGTCACCGGGAAGCCGTCGGTGGTGGAGATCGATTTCCTGGTGCCCGCGGTCGTGCCGGGGGAGGCCGTGATCGGAGGATCCGCCGACCCGGCCGCTGCGCTCTCGGAATTGGGTCGCCTGGCTTCGCCGCGTCTGGCGGCGGCTGGTCGCGACCTGGTCGCTGCCGGCGGGCTCGATGCGCTGCACCTCCCCGCGGTGGAGCGCGAACCCTACTTGCACGTCATCATCGACCGTTCGGCGGACAACGGTTTCACGGGTGACCTGGCCGGCGCTCTGCGCGATCTCCGGGGCCGGTTTCCCACCGCCCGGCTGGGGCGCGTCACGCTGGCGAACTACGATGTAGCCGACCTTGTCGGACAACTGACGCCGCTCGGCGAGTTGGCGGGCAATCCTGCATTGACTGCGGATATGGCGCACGTGCTGCCGCTGGCGGGCGGCTTCGCGGCGGATCTCGCGCTGGCTCGCGCCTTGCGGCAGCACCGCGACCTGGATCTCGACCGGCCCGCGCCCGCCGGAGCGGCCCCGGTTCCGCCCCGCCCGATCTTCGTGATCCTCAGTCGCACTGCCAAGGCCCGCCTCTTTGACCTGCGGGTGACGGATGCCTGGGTCGACGTCGTTCCCGGACTTGAAATCCAGGAACTCGGCACTGTCGGCGGGCTGATCGGGCAGCGGCCGGCCGCGCGTGAGACCGCGCCGCTCCTGCGGCTGGGCGGTTCGGTGCGTCCGCTCGTGACCGGTCGCGCCGTGCGGTTCGAGGGTGCTGCGGCCGACGATGCGCGGCTCGAGTTCTGGTCCGCGGAAAAGTCGGCGTGGCAGCCGGTGCCCGGCGTGGGCCGGCGGGAAACGGATACGGCGTGGGCGCAGGCGATCGGGTTGCACCTGCGCCAGCAGGACCTCTCGCGCATGCCGGGCAACGGCGGCGTCGATCCCACCGCGCTGGTGCGGGCCAGCCGCGCCAGCGGCGTGCTGCTCGCGTCCACGAGCTACATCGTGGTCGAGAATTCGGCGCAGTGGAAAATGCTCGAACTCAGCGAGCGCCGGAAACTCGGGCAGAACACCGCGCTCGATTTCAAGGAGACTCCGGCGCCGCCTGCGCTGTGGGTCGTCGTCGGGTTCGGGCTGTGGCTCGGGTTCCGCCGGTGGCGGAAATCACCCGGCCGGCGGGCGGCCTGACGGCGGACCGCGGGCGTCGTCAAGCGACGCCCCTCCAAGGACTGATGGAGACGGGACCGGTGGTCCCGTCTCCCGGAAAGCGGGCGCTTACTTCTCGGCGCGGGCCTTCGCGTAGGAGGCCTGCAGGCGGTCCCAGGCGGCGGAGACGTTGTCGCGCGCGGAGGTCCAGGTGTCGGCGGTGGCAGTGCCGAGGGCGGAAAGCTTCTCCTTATAGTTGGCGTCGGCATCCTTCAGGTCGGCCATGGCGGCCTTGCGGCTGGCGCTGGCCTGGGCGTCGGAGTAGTCGGCCTGCATCTTGCTGATGTCGGCCTCGAGGGACTTCTGCTGGGCCTCGACGGCCTTGGAGAAGTCGGAGCGCTTGTCGAAGGTGTAGGCCTTCACCTTGTCCCAGCCGTCGGAGACGGCGGCCTTGGTGTCCTGGTAGGCGTCCTTGGTCTTGTCGGCCATGTCGCTGCGCGTATCCTTGGAGCACGCGGTGAAAGTGAGGACGGCCAAGCCGGAGGCGAGGAGTGCGGTGGTGATGATGTGGTTGTTTTTCATAAGAGCGGAAGGGATCGGAGGTGACGGGACAGAGTGGGTCGCAAGACCCTGCAACCTTTGACCGGTCCCAGCCGCCGGGGTCACGCTCGCGGCGGAAATATCCCAGGGAAAAATCGGGAACCAACCCTGCGTTCAGCTGACTTGCGCTTTCCAGTGTCCTGTAGGGGCGTCGCTTGAAGACGCCCGTTGGCGGATAGGCGGCGGGCGTCGTCAAGCGACGCCCCTACGAATCCGGCCGCGCGACTTCGGGGTTGGAAAAATCGACGGATCACTGTCCGAATGCCGGTTGTCCGTCCGTTGTAGTGGGGAAATCCCTCCAAACGCCAACCCACGCACCATCCATGTCCTCCACGATCCCGACCGCTTTCCCCTCCGACCGTGAACTGGTCATCCAGCGCGTGTTGAACGCCCCGCGCGAGAAACTCTGGCGCTGCTGGACCACGCCCGAGCTGATCGTGCAGTGGTTCACGCCGCCGCCCTGGAAGACCGTCCGGGCCGTCATGGACGTCCGCGCCGGCGGCTCGAGCGTCATCACGATGCAGTCGCCGGAAGGGCAGGAGTTCCCAAACCCCGGCATCTACCTGGAGGTCGTGCCGAACGAGAAGCTCGTGTTCACGGACGCGTTCACGTCGGCCTGGGCGCCTTCGGAGAAGCCGTTCATGACGGGCATCCTCACCTTCGAGGACGCCGGTCCGGGCCGGACGAAATACACCGCGCGCGTGCGCCACTGGACGGTCGCCGACCGCGAGGCCCACGAGAAGATGGGCTTCGAACAAGGCTGGTCCATCGCCACGAGCCAGCTCGAGGCGCTCGCGCAGAAGATCTGAGCGCGGCAGGGATAAGGACCCGCTGCGACGTGCGCCCTCAGTGCGGGCGCAGCTCCACGAACCAGACGTCGTTCTCGCGCAGGTCGAAGGACCGCGCGAACACGCCGTCGGGCCCCACCGTCACTTTCTCGTCGACGGCGGGCGTGCCGGAGGCGGCGGTGCGCAGGGAGGTAACTTGGTCGCGGGTCAGCTGGGCGGGCGAGCCGAGGTCGCGCCAGGCGGATTGCACGTCGTTGGCGCGGTAGCCGACCTTGGTGGCGACGAGTCGATAGGCGCCGGGCTTGAGGCCGGTCAGCCGCAGCTCGGCGGCGCCCTTTGGTTTCGCGGGCTGGTCGCGGGCGTAGAACTCCTGGTTGATGACCGACGGGCCGGGATGGGTGATCGTGAAATCCCAGAACAGTGCCTGCAGGCCGCCGGCGGCGTCGCGACAGACGAAGGCGTCGGGGTCGGCGCAGGCGAGCTCGGTGTAGCCGAGGCGGTGGAGGAACCGGTAGGCGAAGTAGGACGGCTTCGGCAGGTCCTGGTAGTTGAGCAACCCGAAGCCGCCGTGGAACGGAGTGGCGCGCGGGCCGGCCTCCTCGAAGATGTCGGTGAAGGTCCAATACGACATCGAGGTGGCGGCGGTTCCGACATGGCGGATCTTGTCGAGGATGAAGGCGGCGCTGTGGTAGCTGTCGTGGATCGGGTCGGAAGGCGTGTAGGAGCTGCTCCACTCGGTGTAGTGGAGCTCGAGGTGCTTGAACGGGGAGGCGTCGATCTTGGCCCGCACGGTGCGGACGCCCGCCGTGATGGCGTTGCGGTCGGGCGAGAACACGGTGCCGGCGTTGCCGGTCTCGTCGAGGTAGCCGCTGCTGGTGGCGTAGCTGTGCGTGCTGACGAAATCGAGCGGCACCTTCTCCCCGGCGCAAAAGGCGAGGGTTTCGTCGATCCAGCCTTCGCCGGCGGTGGCGGGGCCGCCGAGGCGGTAGGAGGCGTCGACGGATTTCACGGCGCGCGCGGTGGTGGCGTAGAGTTTCTTGTATTCGGCGAGGCCGATCGGCAGGAAGTCGGCGTAGCTTCGGCCGCTGCTCTTGCCGATCCAGAACCCGTCCAGGTTCGGCTCGTTCCAGACCTCGAAATACCACGAGCGCACCTCCGCCGCGCCGTAGCGCTCGGTGACGTGCCGGGTGAAGGCGGCGATGAACGCCTCCCATTTCGCGTAGTCCTTCGGCGGCGTGACGTTCGCCCGATACCAGAAGATCGTGTCCTTGCCGCTGGCAAGCGCCTCGGGCATGAAGCCGAGCTCGACGAAGGGCTTCATGCCGATGCTCCCGAGAAAATCGAAGAGTTCGTCGACATACTGCCAGTTGTAGACGGCGCGGCCCTGCTTGTCCTCCCGGTAGACGCCCATGTCATCGCAGAAGAGCCCGTGAAAGCGGATGTAGCGGAAGCCGCACTCGTCATGGACGCGGCGGAGCTGGCGCTGCCAGTCGGCGCGCAGGCCCTCGTTGGCGCGGCCGGCGCCCACGCAGAAATCGGCCATGCGGTTCATCGCGCCCCGGGGCTGCATCAGGTCGGCGGCGATGATGCGCGGGGCGGGTGGAGGGGCGGCGCGCAGGACGGGGGACAGGGCGAGCGACAGCGGCAGCAGGAGGCGGAGCAGTATGGAAAAGCGCATAGGGACGGGGCCGGAGTGTGGGGGGCGCGGCCACTTTCGGCCGGGCGGATCGTCGAGTCAAAACAACGCGTGGCCGCGCGTCGGTTGGCAGCCGATCTGCCGGACGCCATCACGCCAGCTACAGGATCGCGCGCAGGCCCGGGATGCGACGGGCGATATCGGCGACGAGGTAGGTTGCGGCCAGCGTTGTGAAGGTGAGCAGCGCGGCCAACGCGAACGGGTTCAACCCGAGCGGGCGAAAGGCCATCGTCAGGGCAATCAGCACGGGCGCATGGAACACATAGACGCCGAAGGCCCGGTCGCCGAGCCAGACGAGCACCGGGGAAGTCCGGTCGAGCCGACGCGAAAACCAGGAGAGCACGCCGAGGGCGAGTCCGAGTCCGCTGAGCTGCTCCCAGAACGACAGGCCCAGCGACTGCAGCGTCCAGCCGCCGAAATAGGGGATGTGTTCCGGCGTGATCGGGCCGCCGGCGGCCATCACGCCAACCAGCAGCAGCGGACCACCAATCAGGGCGAGCCATCCGGCGCGGCGCGCCGTGGCGGACGTCGCCAGCGCCGCCAGCCAGCCGTGGCGCGCGGCCGCGAGCCCCGCGGCGAAGGCCGCGATGTATTGCGGGAAAAAGCAGAGCTGGAAATTCAGCACGTTGGTGCCGATGGGCTGGACGATGCGCACCGCAAAGGTGGCGGCAGCCAGACCGAGGCCGAACTGCCAGAGCCGCCCGGCCGTCGGCGGCGGAGCGGGAGCATCCGGGGCGGCGGGGCGCCACTGCCGCCACGCGGCGAGGACGATGCAGAAGATCAGCAACGCGAGGGCGAACCAGAGCGGCCCGCTGCTGGAAAGGAATCGGCCGGACGCGAGGTAGTGCCCGTAAAACTCCGTCAGCGGCGGAAACTTGGCGTGCCAGGGATTCAGCCCGAGCAAAATGAACGGATGCAGGACCAGCATGTAGAGCAGCGCCGGCAGCCCGAGCCGCCGGCCGCGCTCGAGCAGGAAGGCGCCCGTCCTGCGCCGGGCGAGCGAGCCGTGCGAGAAGCAGCCGGCGAGGAAGAACAGCAGCCCCATGAAGAAGGCCTGCAGATGGCCCTGCCAGAGGATGAACCACACCTTCTCCGCCATGGGCGGTTCCGGATCGACGAGCACATACCAGTCGCCCACATGGCTGGCCGTCACGCACGCGTGCATGTTGACCACGAGCACGATCATGGCCGTGCGCACGTGGTCGATCCAGGGAAGCCGGGCGGAGGCGGACATGCGCGAGTGGGTTTTGCGCGACTACGGATCGACCGACGGGAAAAGTAAAACCGAAACCGGGCCGCGCGGGATTGCGTGCAACTTTGCGGGTGGGCACCGTGTTGTAAGCGGGCACACCCATGGAAATACATCTGTTGAACGGCAACCTGGTCATCAATCGCGGCGGCGCGGCGATATTGCGCAATTCCACCTGGAGCCGGGCGGGCCGGTTTTCGCGGGAGCTCGCCGTGACGGTCGCGGCCGGCCTTCTGCTCGCGGGTGGCGCTGCGGCGGCGTCCTTCACGCCCCCGCTGGACAAGGGCCCGGTCGACTTCATGCCGCAGGTGGAACTGGCGCCGTTCAAGGTGAACGGGAAGCAGCTGGCGATCTCGATCCATGCGCGGACCAAGGGCGACCGGCGCTACGCGGAGGACTTTGCCGGCGAGGTCGTGAAGGTCGTCTACGAGGCCGTCACCGAGTCGACCGGCAAGGGGCTCGTGATCATCGGCCAGAAGGGCGAGCCGCACCCGATCTTTGTCTTCCGGAAATTCCTGGCGCTGGCGCAGGAGGGGAAGCTCGACCCGGCGGTGGCGGCGCGCGGGCCGGAGCTGACGGCGATGCTGGACCACTGGAAGCTGTCTGTCGGCAACGGCAAGGATACGCCCGCGGGCGACAAGGGCGACGTCGACATGGATTTTGATAAGATCGTCACAGCCCTGCCGCTGCCGCTCGAGGGGATAGGGGCGAAGCTCTACCAGCTGGCGTGGGCGGAGGGTTTCGACAACGCGAAGGTGGACGCACGGCTGCGGGCGCTGCGCCCGGCCGACCTCGAGGGCAACCTGTTCGCGCGGTTCGACTGGGTTTTCTACCTGCCGCCGCGCGGGGTGTTCGAGCAGGTGATCGACGACCTCATCGCCCAGTCGCTCAAGGACGAGAAGATGGGCTTCTTCGAGCGCGCGACGGTCAAGACGGCGCTGCTGCTGGTGAAGCCGACCATCCGCCGCGCCATCGAGGGCATGCGCCGCGGCGTGCTGTTCGAGGCCGTCGTGCACGCGCGCACGGACTTCGACCGGGAGAAGGTGTCGGCGCTGATGGGGACCTACATGGAGGTCTACATGCCCGGCCAAAAGGGCGGGTCCGGATCGGAACACGACCGCGCGGTCGGGGCGGTGCGGGCCCGGCTGCTGGACTGGGACGCGAAGGTGAAGCCGGCGGGGGATGAGCAGCCGGCGAACTGAACGCGACCACAAGTTGGACCAGGTGGGACCGGGCCTCCGGAGCGGTTTTCCCACGGGCGAATATTCAGCAACGCGTCCGGAGGCCGCGTTCCACCTGCCATTGCGCCGCGGCCTGTCTGCCCTCGCCGGTCGCGACGACGACGTCTTCGGTCTCGTCTTCGGCTGAAATTCTTCCTGACTTGTGCCCCATGAAAGGCGCCAAAACCACGAAAACCTTGTCGGCGGAGCAGCGGGCGGAACTGTTGAAGGTCCTGAAAACCCGCTTCGAGAAAAACCCGGGCCGCCACACCGGCCTCGTCTGGGCGAAGGTCGAGGCCCGGCTCCAGGACAATCCCAGCAAGCTCTGGTCGATTCACGAGATGGAACGCACGGGCGGCGAGCCCGACGTCACCGGCCTCGACAAAAAGACCGGCGAATATCTCTTCGTCGATTGCGCGGCGCAGAGCCCGGAGGGGCGCGTCAGCCTGTGCTACGACCGCGAGGCGCTGGATGGCCGGAAGAAGTTTCCGCCGAAGGGCTGTGCCACGGAACTGGCCGCGGCCATCGGCGTCGAGATGCTCACGGAAGAGCAGTATCAGGAGCTGCAGCAGCTCGGGGAATTCGATACGAAGTCGTCCAGCTGGCTGAAAACGCCGGCGGAGATCCGGAAGCTCGGCGGCGCCATCTACGGCGATCGCCGTTACAACCGGGTCTTCATCGGCCACAACGGCGCCGATTCCTACTACGGCGGCCGCGGCTTCCGCGGCTGGCTGAAGGTCTAGCGGCCGGTCCGGGTCAGGCCTTGAGCAAGCCCAGCGCCGTCAGCTGCACCTCGAGCTCGGCGACGGAGCCCCAGGGCTTGATCGGGGAATTGCCGCGTTCGTCCGGCGGATCGCGCTCGAGCGTGTCGGACCAGCCGCCGCAGCCGGTGAGGGGAAGGAGGGGTCGTTTGTGCAGCCACGCGAGGCAGACCTCGGACTTGGTGCCGGCGCGGCCGCCGATCACGAGGCAGGCGTCGCCGGCTAGGGCCATGAGGAGGTTGCGGGCGTCGCCCATGCCGCAGGGGATGAGGACGAAGCAGGGCCAGTCCTTCAGGGCGATGTCGTCGGACGGCACGATGCTGACGACGGTGCCGCCGGCGGCGAGGGCGCGCTCGGCGGCGACGCGGGTGGCGGGCGCGCCGCAGCCGCTGACGACCGTGAGGCCGCGGCGGGCGAGAAATTCGCCGGCGGCGCCGGCCAGTTCATAAGCGCGCGATCCGGGCTCGGCGCTGCCCAGGATGCAAACCTGCGGGGCTCTGGTTTTGGGGGACATGCGGCAGGAGAATGCAGGCCGCGGGCGGGGCGTCACGCCCGGAAGAGAAAGGCGGATTCGCGCCCGGCCGCGTGCAGGGTTTCCGGTCGGGTGGTTGGCTCCATTGTAGGAGCCTGCTTGCAGGCGATTCAGCGACCCTCGAACCCCGTCGGACCCGATCCCGGATCGATGGCGGAGAAAGGTAAAGCCCGATCCCTTACGGATGGCTGGACGGGGCTTTCCCTCCTTGCGGCTTCGCTTGCTTGGGTTCGTTTCCAGGAGAATTGGACCCCGATCAATGTTTGCGATACGTCGTCGGACCTTTCCTGGATGCCGCCGGATCATTGTCCGAGGGCGACGGATGTCTCGGGAGGCGCGAAGAATGTTCGGAGAGACGCGGCGGATGTCCCGGGAAGGCCTCCCGATGTTTGTCCGGAAGCTCCGCGACAAAGAAAAATCGCGACGGGAGAACGATCCGGCGCTCCGGGTGATTGACCCGAAGCGTCGGGAGATCATGGAAAGATTCCTGGAGAAAGGTCCGACGCTCTTCCCCTGACAAAAATTGCCTCCGGAGAAGCCCCCGAAGGTCTTTCCCGAATATCCGCAGGCTTTACTAAACATCCGAAGGTCTCCCCCAAAACATCCAGAGCTGCTTCCCGAGCCAATATCGCGAGTTTTAGGTCAAACTACGTGAAAATTCGGCTTTCCGGTGTCCTGCCGCGCGGCTTCAAGGTCATCTACGGCGGCAACGTTGCGGGCTGCGGCGGTCCGAGGCCTATCCCGATGGTGGGTTTGTTCGCGGGCATAAGGCGGAGAGTGAGCGTCTCTACCGTTACGGGCGAGGTGCTCTACCCCTTCTCATTTCTACTGGTTCGGCCCGTATCTTTGTCGGCTATCACAAGACTTCTCATCACGCGTCTTTCTGGGCTAGTCATAAAGTTTTTTTGCACAAGGACGAGCGAACGACCGGGTCCGAGCGCCACCGAGGGAAAAGGGTCGATGAATGGCCGGCCATCGACTTTGATGAAGGCGATGATGTGGGAGAGGTAAAATCGATAAAACCGGAGGCCCGAAAAACGCTCCGGATGCGGATTTAACATCCCAACATTTGTGGAATCGAAAGCCTGCAAAACTACGCCGAAGAAATCGATCGCTCCCGGGTCTGCTCGCTCAATGGCATTCTTCAGGACCGACTCGCGCGGACCGAGATCAATCTTCGCGAACATCGCGTGCTCGCTTGCGCCTGCACGCCAAAGCAAAGAGAGAAAAAACAGCTTCAACCGTGGATAATCGAACGTGGGTAGGCTGTAACCGATCTCATGGCCGCGGTCTGTGATCCGCTCGAACTTCTCCCACGACTTTAGGAAAAGCTCATCAGCGTAATCATCCCAGGGGGAAAAACGCCTCTCGCATTCCTCGCACACGATCGAGGCGTCATAGACTCCCTTTCTGATTTTCTGCGTGTAGCGCCCTTCAACGTTCGTGACAAGCCGGGTCGGCTGCCGGTCGCTCGGATCAATGCGATGAAAACTGCGAGGTATAACGTGCGCCTCCACGAGCTTCCTGTCTTCTCCACAAAAGCGGCAGATCATCTTTTTGCCGATCGTTTGAGATCAGCCACGGCGGCTCGGCGCCGTTGGCTGTAGCGACTGTTTGTTAGTCGTCCTTTTTTTCAAATGCGGGGATGTGATTTGGATTCGGTGTGAACGCTCCGACTATCTTTCCGTGAGCGTCGACTTTCCAAGCACCGACGATCGCTTCCTTCGGCACTGCTTCTTCTGGGTGAAAACTGCCTTTGATGCGGTAAACCCATCCATTCGGGTTCTTCTTCGCTTCTTCGATTTCCCCTGCATAGGGCTTCTCCTTTTTTTTGAAAAACGAAAGCATGTCTTCTTTGCCTAACGTTCAGTGATGAGCCATGGCGGGGCGCAGCACCGACATTGGCTCTGGCCGCTTGTTAGGCTCCTTCTTCATGACGCACACTCTCTGCCCAGATCTTCACGCAAGAGCCAGACTGGAAGCAGATCGATAGATGCTCTTCATCTGAGCGGAAACCAACGCAAACGGCCCCGAAATCATCGTCAAAAGCGCGGGGCAGAAAGGAAATACTCGAGACACAATCGTCCTCGGTGAATGGCATCTCATCATCTCTCTTCTTGGCTGCGAAGTTCGAGACGCCCTCAAAGACCATGGACAATCGAGCCGGAAGACCGGCTGGCACCCAACTCCCATCGCCACGTGCCCAATCAAATCGAGCCTTTCTTTCCGTCGGACGATACTCGTAGCCGACAAAATCAAAGTCATTGTGCAGATCAAAATTGGAGTCGCCGAACTCAATGGCGATAGCGCCGTCTATCTCGAATGTGGATCGCATCGGCTAACAGTGCTATTCGGCCGCACTCGAAAGCCGCAGTGATTTTGTGCTCATCTGGGCACAGAACAGCGCAACCGTTTTTGATTCAAGAGCTGAAATCTTGGGTGCGGCTTTTGGGGGTGCTGCATGCTCCGCGGAAAGCCGCACTGGAGTCCGGTTGTCCTGATGTATGGCGGGCTGGGTTGTTGAGTTTGTTATTCGCGAAATACGTAACGCGGATATGTGTCTGCCGCTGCGGTCGCAGCAGCCAGGTCGATATCGATGGTGGCGAAGGGCGCTTCGGGCGTCGTGCTGGCCAGGATCTTTCCGTCCGGGTTGATGATCCAGCTGGCGCCGCCGCAGGCGCCGGTCGGGTCGACGCGGTTGGACGACAGGCAGTAGGCGCCGGAGCGCACGGCGGCCACGACGCCGGCGGACAACCACTTCGCTCTCGTCGCCGCGGCCGTGGCGCGCGGGGCGAGGATGGCGTGGACCTTCTGCTGGGCGTAACCGGCGTAGGTTTCCAGCGCCCAGAGCTCGGTGCAGATGTTGAGGCCGAACGACAGCGCTCCGGCGCGGTAGGCGGGGAAGGTCGCGTCGCCCCGGTCAAACCAGTTGGTTTCCCAGCCGCCGGGTTCCTCGGGCAGGAAAAACTTGCGGCGCAACGGCGTCAGGCCGGACGCCGCGGACCAACCGAATCCCTGGTTGAAGGACCGTCCGGCGATCGTGACGGGACGCGTGCCCACGACGTGCCCGGCGCGCAACTCGGGCAGGCGCGCCAGCCACTTCGCGCTCCACGCCTCGGCGGCGGCCCAGCGCGCGGCGTCGAAATGCTCGGATTCCCACACGGGGTCGGCGAAGACGAACTCGGGCAGCAGAACAAGGTCGGGTGCCTGCTCCGCGGTGTGGCGGCACAGGCCGGCCCAGGCGGTCGCCAGGGCCGCGGGTTCGTGGGGGAGTTCGCAGACGGTGACGCGCATGGGTTCAGCTCCGGGCCTCACCAGATACGCACTCGCGCCCAGGGCTCAAGATACAAGCGCTGGCCCGGCGCGCCGCTTCCCATTTTACTTCGGGGCGCGGCGGGAGTATCTTCCCCGTGTCGGTCTCAGGCCCCACGCACCTGTCCCAGCCAATCCCAAACCCAGAGGAGGACATATGCCAGCCGCCAAAGTTAAGGAATACCTGAACCAGAAGGGGATCAAGTTCGTGAGCATCCAGCATTCGGCCGCGTTCACGGCCCCGGAGGTCGCCGCCTCGGCCCACGTCGCGGGTCGCGATTTCGCGAAGACCGTGATCATCATGGTCGAGGACGAGATGGCCATGGTCGTGCTCCCGGCCCACCGCCGGGTGCAGCTCAGCGACCTGCGCGAGATGATCGAGACGCCCCACGTCCGCCTGGCCAGCGAGGCGGAATTCCGGGACCGTTTCCCCGATTGCGAGGTCGGGGCCATGCCGCCGCTGGGCAATCTCTATGGCATGAAGACCTACGTCAGCGGCCTGCTGGCGGACGAGCGAGAGATCGCCTTCAACGCCGGCACGCACACCGAGGTCATCAAGATGAGCTACGAGGACTTCGAGCGCCTCGTGCGGCCCATCGTGCTCGACTTCATCACGACGTAGCCTGGGTCGCGCCGGCCCGGGCCCCTGCGGTCAGTCTGATCGCCGGGAAAGGTCACTCCCGCATCCTTGCCCGCTGCGGGACCGGGTGGGTTGGGCCAGGTTGCAACCGCTTTGAGCGCGAGCGAGCGGGTGAATTCCATGGACGGGTATCTGCCAAGGCGGCACTCTGTCCTTGAAGCGTTGACGGACAGGACCGCGCGGCCCGCCAGGTCCGTTATGCTAAAGGAATTTGAAAACACGCGCGGGGACCCGCGGAGCGCGGAATTGGTTTGGGCCGGGACACTCGCGACCGATGATGGCGGACTATGAGCGAGCCGATGACGATTCCTTCCGAGACAGACTGGGACGACGAAGTCCCGGTGCGGGAGCTGTGGCGGGCCGCGGTCGGAAAGGTATTCAAGCTCACCAGCAATCCCTATGGCATCCGCAACGTGACCTACACGCACGTGAAGGCGGTCCGGGACGTCGGGTCGGAGGGGGACTTTGAGATTGAGGTGCTGTGCGTCGAGATCATCGCCCGGGTGCTCGACGGGAAGCGCACGCACAGCAACATCTGCAAGGAGGGCATCCTGCCCCAGGACGCGGCCAGCCGGCTGCACCCGGCGGCGTTCGGCGTGGAATGCTCGCCGGTGGAATTCGACAAGGTGACCGGGGCGATCCTCGCCTACACCAACACCTACCTGGAGTGGGTGATGCAGGAGACTCCCGAGGAGCAGACCGAGATCGGCCTCGCCATGGACCTGCCTCACCTCCGGCTGACCGCCATGGAGGCGAGCCTCGTCCGGAATTCCCCCTTCCTCGTCAAGGACCTTTACATCCTCAGCCCCAATTCCATCGCGGCCGCCCGCGTGTCGATCCGGGAGGAAATGCAGCGGGCGTGGCGCAACATGAAACTCGCGGACGCCGTGGACCCGGTCTACGTGGAGAAAAAGAACGAGGCGGCGGCCTCGTTGAACGCGAAACTGACCGCAGCGCAGCGCGAGTCGACCGACCGGAAGGAAGCCAATGGGAACGCCCTGCAGCTGGACAGCCTGTGCCTGGCGCTGCTGGGCCAGCCGTCGGCCACGAGCATCAGCTGGGTGTCGGCGAACCCCAGCGAGGACGGCGCGGTCTACCGGCTCGGGATGGTCTGTGCCCCGCTCGACTTCGTGCGGTGGGCCCATGTGTCCGGCCGCCCGGTCCCGCCCGCGACGACGGCCGGCCGGCAGCTCAAGGATTACTTCGCCGGCTGGAACCAGAACTACACGGGCCCGGATGCAGCGGGCATCTATCCTTTGTTGAAACCTGCGACGGAGTGAGCCGCCCGTGCCGCGGTTACAGCGCGGCAACGACAGGCTGCAAGGGGCGTTTTCTTAACCACAGAAAACACGGAATACACCGAAGCCGGCCAGGCGTTTCCCACCGGAGGTAACGGAGAAAACAGAGGCGGGGTTGCGGAACACCGGGTCGGGTGGGTTTTTGATAGGGTAGGGCGAATCCTCCGGATGAGCCGTTCGCGTGCGCGGCTCATCCGGAGGATTCGCCCTACCGTGATTATTCGGACCGCAGTGCAATGACCGGATTCACGTGTGCGGCTTTCCTTGCGGGGATGAGGCAGGCGAGCAAGGCGACGGCACCGAGGATGAGGAACACGGCGGCGAGCGTGATCGGGTCGCGGTCGCTAATGCCGAAGAGGAGGGTCTTGAGGAGCTGGGTGAGGCCGAAGGAGGCGGCGACCCCGAGAAGCAGCCCGAGGATGGACAGGCCCATGCCGTGGCGGAGGATCAGGCGGAGCACGTCGCCGCGGCTGGCGCCGAGGGCTGTGCGGATGCCGAGTTCGCGCGTGCGCTGGGTCACGGAATACGAGATCACGCCGTAGATGCCGATGGCGGAGAGCAGGAGCGACACGCCGGCGAAGGCGCCGAGGAGCATGGCGCGAAAGCGGTTGTCGCCCATCGACTCCTCCTTGATGACGTCGAGCGTCTTCATGTCGGGCAGCGTCTGGTCGGCGCTGATCTCGCGGAGGGCGCGCTTGACGGGCTCGCGCAGCAGCGCCGTGTCCTGCGCGCCGCGGAGGGCGACGCCGACGTAGTAGGTGGGGCTCTGCTCCATCGACACATACATGCCCGGGTTGCGGTCGGCCTGCTCGTCGAGGTTGCCGACGGCCTCGTCGGCGACGACGCCGACGACCTCCCAGGCGACCTCGTCCCCGAGCTGGGTCTTGCCCGGCACGATCTCCTGGACGAGGATGCGCTGGCCGATCGGGTCGGCGCCCGCCAGGTATTTCCGGGCGGTGGTCTCATTGACCACGGCAACGGGCGTCGCACCGCGACGGTCGGTGTCGGCCAGCATCCGGCCCTTGAGGAGGCGCATCTTCAGGGTGCCGAAGTAGGACGGGCTGACCATCTTGAAGAACATGGCCTTGCGGTTGGAGCGGTCGACGACCTCTTTGCCGGCGACGAGGAACGGCATGCCGTAGCCCCAGCCCTGCATGGGCAGGGCGGAGGTCAAGGCGACGCCGGTCACGCCCGGCAGCGACTCGAGGCGCGTGCGGACCTGCGCGAGGTGGGCGGCGAGCGCGACCGGATCGGGGTAAGTCTTGTCGGAGGTCGGCAGCCGGAAGGTGAGGACGTTGGTGGAGTCGAAGCCCGGATCGACCTCGCCGAGCTTGTGGAGGCTGCGGATGAGCAGGCCCGCGCCCGTGAGGAGGACGAAGGCCAGCGCGACCTCGGCGACGACGAGGGCGCTGCGCACGCGCGCGTGGCCGTGGCCGGTGCCGGAGCCGCCGCCCTGCTTCAGGGAGTTGGTCAGGTTGGGCCGGGCCGCTTGCAACGCGGGGAAGAGGCCGACGGCCACGCCGGTGATCACCGCCAGCGCGAAGGCGAAGAGCAGCACGCGGCCGTCGAGCGCGACGTTGGCCTCGGAGGGCAGGGAACCGGGCGGCATGACGGCCTTGAGGCCGAGCATGCCGAAGTTGCCCAGCAGCAGGCCCAGTGCGCCGCCGGCGAGCGAGACCAGCAGGCTTTCCGTGAGGAACTGGCGCGCGAGGGCCCAGCGGCCGGCGCCGAGGGAGACGCGAATGGCGATCTCGCGCTCGCGGCCCACGACGCGCATGAGGGAGAGATTGGCGAGGTTGGCGCAGGCGATGAGCAGGACCATGCCGACCGCCGCGAGGAGGACGTAGAGCGAGGAGCGAAGATCCTTGTCGACGACACCCTCGGAGAACTGGTCCACGCCCACGCCCCAGTCCTTGTTGGAGTCGGGGTAGTCGGCGGCGATGCGTTTCCCGATCGCGTCCATCTGCGCGCGGGCCTGCTCGAGGGTGACGCCCGGTTTCAGGCGGGCGACCGCGCTGAACCAGTGGAAGTTGCGCGTCATGTTCTCGGGCTTGAAGACCAGCGGGCGCCAGATGCGGGCGACGCCGCGACCGAACGCGGCGTCCTGCGGCATCACGCCGATGACGGTGTGCGCCTCGTTGTTCAGCACGATGGAGCGGCCGACGATGCCCGGGTCGCCGCCGAACTGGGTTTGCCAGAGCGTGTGGCTCAGGACGACGACGTGGTCCCGGCCGTCCTGGTCCTCGCCGTCGGCGAAGGTGCGGCCGAGCGCGGCCTTCTGGCCGAAGATATCGAAATAATGGGCCGAGACGCGGTTGCCGGCGATATCGACCGGCTCGCCGCTGCCGGTGAGCGCTGCGCCGCCGCCGGTGCGCGCGGCCATGAACTCGAAGCAGTCGTTCTGTTTCTGCCAGTCGAGGAAGTTGAGCGTCGAGATGCCGTTGCGGCCGCCGCCCGGCGGGGCCTCGAGCACACGCACGATGAGCTCGGGGTGGTCGTAGGGGAGCGGCTTGAGGAGGACGGCGTTGACGAAGGTGAAGATCGCGGTGTTCGCGCCCAGCGCGAGGGCGAGGGTCGCGAGCGCGACGAGGGTGAAGCCGGGGCTCTTGAGCAGGGTGCGGACGCCGAAGCGGACGTCCTGGACGATTTGGTTCATGGGTGTGCGATGACCGCCGGGCGGGGCGTCGCACAGGCAAACCGAGGCGGCGCGGGGAGGTTACCAAGTTTCTGGAGGCAACTTGGTTTTATCAACCGCAGACGGCGCGGAATGCGTGGCAGCGCGAACCGGGTTTTCGCGCGGCCCAGGTTTTTTCCCGGCGGGTGGTGTTATTGCGCGGTGAATTTAGGTTTTGGGGTGGTCCGGGAAAAAAACTCGTTGCCCGGGGGGTAGCCGAAGTTAAGCAGGTGGCAGGGCCACTACATTATGGACTTAAACGAATGCTACCGGGTGTTGGAACTCGACGAGGGTGCGTCGCGAGATGCGGTGGACGCGGCCTGTCGCCGGCTATTGGAGCGCTGGAGTCCGGATCGCGCGGCGCCGGGTGGTCCCGAAGCGGTGCGCGAGGCGCAACGCATGGTGCAATTGATCGGAGAGGCCCACCGGACATTGGTGGAGGCGGCTGGTTCGGCCACGCCGCCCGCGGGTGCCGCTCCGTCCAACGCGGCGAAGCCCGCGCTCCGGCCGCTGGCGGCCGGCCAGACGCCGCCGTCCGCCCCGCGTCCGCCGTCACCGGATACCTGGTCCGCCCGCTCCGCTCCGGTGACCGGCGCACCCGTTCCACCGCAGGCGGCTCCGGCCACATCGCCGACACCCAAGCCGGCTCCTGTGGCGGCTGCGCCCGAGCCCGCGGCCAAGCCATCCGCGGCATCGGCCGGCTCCGGCGGGAAGGTGACGGCCTATTATGCCATGCTGTTTCCGCTCGGTTCCCAGCAGCGCCGCTTCGCTCCCATCATCCTGGTGGCAGCCGTGGTCCTGATCCTTCTTCTGGGGAAATGTGCCTTTTCATCCTCCGGCAGCCGGAGCGCGAGCGGCCGGCCTCCGGTCGCCGATCCCCAGACGACCGGCCAGTTGCTGCTGAAATCGAACCGCGCGGACGCCACGTTCGAGGTGACGCGCGGCGCGGCGGGCGGCGAGGCTCCGTCCGCCAGTGTCAACGGCGCGGCGGGCCAGACCCTGCCCGGCCTGCGTCCCGGAAAGTATGTGGTCATGGCCCATTCGGCCGGGTGGCCGGACACGAGCCAGGACGTGACGGTGGACGTCGCCCGCGTGACCGAGGCCGCGGTCAATTTCAAGAGCGGGTCGCTCCGCCTGGATTCCGATCCCAGCGGCGCCTCCGTGCGGTGGGGCGAGGAAGTGCTCGGCCGGACCCCGCTGGTGATTCCCCAGCTGCCCGTGGGCGAGAGCCGGCTCTCCCTGGAGTATCCGTTCTGGCCGACCGTGACCATCAAGGCGACGGTCACCGAGAACGCGGAGGCCGCCGCGACGGTGCGCCTGCCGCACGGGAAGCTGTCGGTGGAAAGCAGTCCGTCCGGCGCGACAGTCCTGATCGGCGGACGGTCGGTTGGGCAGACGCCCCTCGTCATCGAGAGCATCCCGGCCGGACCCAAGAAGCTCACGCTGCAGGCGAAGGATTTTCCCCCGCTGGAGCTTTCCGTCACGGTGGAGGATCGCGGCGACGTGAAGGTCAACCCGGAGCTGGGTTCTGCGTTCCCGGAGTTGGATCCGGCGGAACTCCTGCGCAACGTCTGGGTGCCGGACAATCCCGACAACATCGCGCCCCCGAACGACGGGATGACCGGCCCCTCCGCGCCGCGCAACGACATCATCAAGAACTTGAATCGGAAGAGGCTCTACGAGCAGTGGCTGCGCAAGCGGTTTCGCCTGACCGGGGTCGTCAAAGCCTACGACCCGAACAGCGGGCAGGTGGAGTTCGCCGAGCAGAGAAGCGAGCTTTCCCGCTACCGCGTCCTCGCGAAGCTCGGGTCCGAGGCCTTCAAGGACAAGGACCTGGCGGCACGCCTCGCGAAGGGGGCGACCGTCACCCTTTACGGCCAGCTCACCGCGGCCGAGGAGCCGCGCTGGCCGTTCAAGGTGATCACGTTCGAGATCTCGGCGGCGGAGCTGCTGCGCTGAGGGCGGGATTTACTTCGTTGGCGCTGCGACATTGTCCTCGATGATGCGGCGCTCACCGGGAACATGGTGTTCGTCTCGGCGAGCGTAATGCCCGTGGCGTCGATCGCGTGCACTGGCCCTTCCACACCCGGGCGGAGGAGACGAGTCTGACGGAGTGAATCACGCGCCGGATTGCACCGGCAGCTTGGCATCGAGCCAGCCCTTGATGCCGGCGGACATGACCATGGCGTTGGCGAAGCCCAGTTGCTTGGCACGGCTCGCCGCCTTGGGGCCCTTGCTGCACATGAAATTGGAGCAGTAGAATACCACGGTGGCCGCCTTGTCGGGCGGCAGGTCCTTCGCCCCGAAGTTCGTCGGGTCGAGGTTCTTCGCGCCCGACACCCGCGCCTCGCGCCAGCGCTCGGGGGCGTTGACGTCGACGACCGTGACCGGCCCGGTTTGCATCAACCGGTTCAGGTCGGCCGGCGAGATGGATTTCAGTCCCATGAAAAGCGCATACATGTCGGATCCTGGGTTTGAGGTTCTGGGTTAGCCAAACGGAAGTTTTTTCACGGGGCTACCATGAATCCGCCCCGGGTCCGTTTCACGCCAATCTCGCTCAACGGTCGAACCGCGCGATGGACGGTTGCGGCAGTCCCCGACCTGGTTCTTCGCGAGTTTGCCGATCCGCCTTCACTGAAGTTGCGGCGCGACACGCGGCGAACTGCTCAGGGCGTAGGTTCGTAATCCAGGTAAGGAGCAAGCCAGCGTTCGGTCACCTCAAGCCATTGATCTTTTCGCAGCGTATAATCTTCCACCTGATCCTTGGCCAGTTTGCCCACGGCAAAATATTTGGACTCGGGGTGATTGAAGTAGAAACCCGAGACCGAACTCGCGGGGAACATGGCGTTCGACTCGGTGAGCGCGATGCCGGTGGCCTCGGTGGCGTGCAGGAGATCGAACAGCGGCGGTTTCTCCGTGTGGTCGGGGCAGGCGGGATAGCCGGGCGCGGGCCGGATGCCGCGGTATTTCTCGCGGATGATGTCCTTCATCTCGAGGTTCTCCGTCCGGCCGTAGCCGCAGCATTCGCGGGCCTTCTTGTGCATCAGCTCGGCGAGGGCCTCCGCGAGACGGTCGCCGAGGGCCTGGGCCATGATGGCATTGAAGTCGTCGTGCTGCGCGCGGAACTCCGCGGCGAACTCATCGACGCCGTGGCCGGCCGTGACGGCGAAGCCGCCGAGGTAATCGATGCGGCGGCTGTCCTTCGGCGCGATGTAGTCCGCGAGGCAGTGGTTGAACTGGTCGGCCGGCTTCTCGTTCTGCTGGCGGAGAAAATGGAAGGTCTTGAGCACCTTCGCGCGCGCCTCGTCGGCATATACTTCAACCGAATCACCGACGCTGTTCGCCGGCCAGAAGCCGATGACCGCCTTGGCGGTGTAGCGGTTGTCCGCGACGATGCGCCGCAGCATCGCCTGCGCCTCGGTGTAGAGCTTGGTGGCCTCGGCGCCGACGACGGCGTCCTGCAGGATGTCGGGGAAACGGCCGTGGAGTTCCCAGGCGGAGAAGAACGGGCCCCAGTCGATGTAGGCGACGATCTCCTCGAGCGGGATGTTATAAGGAGTGGGCATCAGACCCTTCCCGGGCTGGCCGCTGACGGCTGCCAACTGGTCGCTCACGAAAATGCGCGTGCCGAAGAATTCCGGCCGCGGGATATCGACGGTCGCCCAGTCGGTCGGCTGGCGGCGGGCGCGGGCCTCGGCGAGCGGCAGCATCTTGCGGGCGCCCTTGCGGTCGGCGAACTCGATGCGCTGGCGCTCCTGCTTCGCCTTGATGTCGGCGACGTAAGCCGGCTTGTTCTCGGGACTCAGCAGCTGGGAGACGACCCCGATGACGCGCGAGGCGTCGAGCACGTGGATCACCGGCTCGTCGTAGTTCTGCGCGATCTTGATGGCGGTGTGCGCGGCCGAGGTCGTGGCCCCGCCGATGAGGAGAGGCAGCTTGAAATCGAGGCGCTTCATCTCCTTCGCGACGTGCACCATCTCGTCAAGCGAGGGCGTGATGAGGCCGGAGAGGCCGATGACGTCGGCGCCCTTCTCCCTGGCGGCGGCGAGGATCTTTTCGCACGACGCCATGACGCCGAGGTCGACGACCTCGTAGTTGTTGCAGGCGAGGACGACGCCGACGATGTTCTTGCCGATGTCGTGGACGTCGCCCTTGACGGTCGCCATGACGATCCTGCCCTGGGCGCGGGCGGTGCCGCCGGAAGCGACGAGCTGTTTTTTCTCCTCCTCCATGAACGGCTGGAGATAGGCGACAGCCTTCTTCATGACGCGAGCCGACTTCACGACCTGCGGGAGGAACATCTTGCCCGAGCCGAAGAGATCGCCGACGACGCGCATGCCGTCCATGAGCGGCCCCTCGATGATGAGGAGCGGCTTGCCGTATTTCTTGCGCGCCTCCTCGGTGTCGGTGTCGATGAAGGCATCGATGCCCTTCACGAGGGCGTGCGAAAGGCGTTCCTCGATCGTGCCGTTGCGCCAGGCGTCGACCTCGACGGCGGCCGCGACACCCGAGCCGTCGGCCCTAGCCGCGGCCTCGCGCGCCTTGATCTCCTCGCCGAGGGTGACCAGCCGCTCGGTGGCGTCGGGGCGGCGGTTGAGCAGCACATCCTCGACGTGCGCGAGGAGGACCTTGTCCACCTCCTCGTAGACCTCGAGCATCGACGGGTTGACGATGGCCATGTCGAGGCCGGCCCGGATGGCGTGGTAGAGGAAGGCCGAGTGCATGGCCTCGCGGACGACGTTGTTGCCGCGGAAGCTGAACGAGACGTTCGACAGGCCGCCGCTGACCTTGGCGTGGGGGAGGTTGGCCTTGATCCAGCGCGTGGCCTCGATGAAATCGACGGCGTAGTTGTTGTGCTCCTCGATGCCAGTGCCGACCGTCAGGATGTTCGGGTCGAAGATGATGTCCTCGGGCGGGAAGCCCACCTGGTCGACCAGTAGACGGTAGGCGCGCTCGCAGATGCGGATCTTCTCGGCGTAGGACGAGGCCTGGCCGTTCTCGTCGAAGGCCATGACGACGACCGCGGCGCCGTAGCGGAGGATGGTGCGCGCCTGCTCGAGGAACTTCGCCTCGCCCTCCTTGAGCGAGATGGAGTTCACGATGCCCTTGCCCTGAAGACATTTCAGGCCGGCCTCGATCACCTCCCACTTGGAGGAGTCGATCATGAAGGGCACCTTGGCGACCTCGGGCTCGCTGCCGAGCAGGTGGAGGAAGCGGTTCATGGCCGCGACGCCGTCGATGAGGCCCTCGTCCATGCAGATATCGATGACGTTGGCGCCACCCTCGACCTGCTGGCGGGCGACGGAGACGGCCTCCTCGAAGTTGCCCGCCTTGATGAGCTTGGCAAACTTCGGTGAGCCGGCGACGTTCGTGCGCTCGCCTATCATGAGGAAATTTTTCGGATCGTGCGTGAACGGCAGCGAGCCGGAGAGCGAGAGCGTCGGCGCGAGGATGTTGACCTTGCGGGCCGGCTTGGGCGCGAGCGACCGTGCGATGGCGGCGATGTGCTCGGGCGTGTTGCCGCAGCAGCCGCCGGCGATGTTGAGCAGGCCGCTCGTGGCGAACTCGCCGAGGTAGCGGCCCATATCGGCCGGGCCGAGGTCGAAGCCGGTCGGCGAGAGGGGATTCGGCAGGCCGGCGTTCGGGTAGCAGGAGATGAAGGTGTCCGCCTTCTGGCCGAGTTCCTCGAGGAACGGACGCATGAGGTCGGGCCCGAGCGAGCAGTTGAGGCCGACGGCGAGCGGCCGGTGCGTGCGGACGGCGTTCCAGAACGCGCCGACGGTCTGGGCGGAGATCATCGTCTCGCCGCCGCGGCCGACGGCGGCCGAGATCATCAGCGGGAGGTGGATCTTGTCCTCGGCGAAGATCTCCTCGATGGCGACCAGCGCGGCTTTGGCGTTGAGGGAGTCGAAGATCGTCTCGACCAGCAGGAGGTCGACGCCGCCCTTGATGAGCGCGCGCACCTGGCGGCGGTAGTCGGCCTTGACCTGGTCGAAGGTGACGACGCGGAAACCGGCGTCGTCCGGATCAGGTGAATTGGAGAGCGAAACAGTCAGCGGCCCGACGGCGCCCGCGACGTAGCGTCGGCGGCCGGTGGCGTTGGCGATACGGTCGGCCCATTCACGGCACTGGCGAGCGGACTGGAAGTTGATGTCGTGGACGAGCTCGGTGAGGAACGGGTTCTCAATGACGCCTTGGTAGAACGCCGGGTCCTTGCGGCCGCCGCGTTCACGCGGGTCCTCGACGAAGAATTCGCTCTGCCCGATGCTCGTCGCGGAAAAGGTGTTGGTCTCAATGATGTCCGCGCCGGCTTCGAGGAAGCGTCGGTGGATGTCGCCGATCTCGGTTGGACGAGTCAGCGAGTAGATATCGCCGTTGTTTTTGAGGTCCTTCGAGGCGTCTTTGAACCGCTCGCTGCGCACATCTTGCTCGGTCAGGTTGTAGGTGCAGATGGTCGTGCCCATTGCACCGTCAATAATGGCGACGCGCTCGGCCAAGAGTTGGCGGAGGGCGGTCTCGGCGGAAGAAGGAACAGAGGAGGCCATGGGTCGTATCGTTGCATCAAGATTCGATGATATGAAAAGGCAAGTAAGGTATTCATTCCCGGGCTGAACAGGTGCTTATTGTTATCATTTAAATGTTTATGGGTCAGTTGTGACAAAATTTGCGCAGGCTTTCGTCTTGCGTGGGAGGGCCTCCCGAGGGTTTTCTCACGTTGCCTGACGTTCTTTCAACCAATCTGAAGCAACAGGGAAGGCCGTGCAATCCGGCCACAGTTGCGCTGCGGTAACGCATCACAGACCCCAATTCCGCCACAGGAGCGGGAGCAAAGCCAATCGGACAACCGGTGAAGGCGAGGGGCGAGGCGTCGCGACCCGGGTCGCGGCACACATGCGGAGTCCGAACACCTGCCTTCAGAACTCACCGCGCCGGCGTGCAGTGCGCGCGCTGGCGACAAACCTTCAACGCACATTGAAGGGTGGGAGTAGATGCGCGCAGTCATTGTAGCCGGCCTCGCTGAGGCCGGTCCGGGGTCATCGACCCCGGCTACAAAAACCAACGCTCTGCTCTTGCCTCAGCATCAGCAGACCATGACTCAGATCATCCCGGCGTCCTTGCGACGCCTCTTGTCAGTCGCCGGCTTCGTGCCGGCCATCACCGCGTTCGCGCAAAGCCCCGAGCCGGAACAGCTGCCCGCCTACGTCCTCACGGCGACCCGCACGCCGGCGGCGCTGACGACCACGGGCACCTACGTCGACACAATCACGTCGGCGGAGCTTGCGCGGATGCAGCTTACGAGCCTGCAATCGGCCCTGGGCGGCGTGCCCGGCGCGCCGGCTTTCCAGTCGGGAGCGACGGGCGGCATTGTGTCGCTGTTCCTGCGCGGCTCCAACTCCAACCAGACACTGTTCCTCGTGGACGGCATCCGGTTCAACGACCCGAACACCGACTACGCCGTCTCACTCGGCGGCATGTGCGTCGGGGCCTGCGACAGCCTCGAGGTGGCGCACGGCCCGCAAAGCACGCTCTACGGCGGCGAGGCGGTTGGCGGCGTGCTCTCGCTCCGCGCCCAGCGCGGCGCCGGCGCGGCGACGCAGGCCGTGTCGTTCGAGGCCGGCTCCTTCGGCACGGTGCAGGGTGCGGTCAGCGCGCAGGGTGGCGACGGCCAGAGCGCCTACAATTTCTCCGCTGTCGGCGGCTCCACGCAAAACGAGCGGCCGAACAATGACTTCACCAGCGCGACCTACGCGCTGCGGCTCGACCGGCAGCTGACCAAGACGGTGGCCATCGGCGGGACGTATCGCGGGTTCATCGGGAAATATGGCTCGCCCGGCGACCGCTACACCAACGATCCCGACAACACGGACCGCGAGAGCAACCAGCTCGCGACCGTGTTCGCCGAGTTTACGCCGACGCCGCTCTTCACCAGCAAAGTGGTGCTCGGCGGCCAGGACCGGCGGTTCGAGTCGGTCAATCCCGGCCCCTTCGGCACGCAGGACACCCTCGTGAAGAACCGCCGCGCGGTGCTCGACTGGCAGAACACGCTGCAGGCCGGCGACCGGAACCGCGTGACGGCCGGCCTCACGGCGGAGGCGAACCACACGCTCAACAATGGCTTTGGCAGCATCGACAAGAGCCAGCAGCTCCTCGCGTTCTTCGCTCAGGACGAAATCACGCCGGTCGACCATCTCTTCCTGACGGCCGGCCTGCGCAGCGACGACTTCGACACGTTCGGTCGCGCGACGACGGGGCGCGCGACCGCGGCCTGGCTCTCGCGGGACTCGCACTGGAAGCTCCGCTCGAGCTACGGCACGGCGTTCCGCTCACCCGGGTTCCTCGACCTCTACGGCCAGAGTTCTTTCTACGTCGGCAACCCCAACCTGCAGCCGGAGAAGGCGCGCGGCTGGGACGCCGGCGTGGATTATTTCCTCTCCGGCAACCGGGGCGTGCTGAGCGCGACCTACTTCGACACGCGCTACTGCGACCTGATCGTCTATGACTTCAACGTGTTCCCCGGCACGACGGCCAACGTCGAGCAGGCGCGCACGAAGGGTCTCGAATTCTCCGGCAAGTTCGCGCTGCCCGGCGCGTTCCAGGTGCGCGTCGCCTACACCTACCTCGACGCCGAAAACCTCTCGGAGCACATCCGCCTGCTCCGGCGCCCGCGGCACAGCGGGTCGGCTGACCTGTGGCACGACTTCGGCCACGGGTTCAGCGCCGGCACCGGGTTGGCCTTCGAGGCGCAGCGGCAGGACGTCGACGCCGCGACGTTTGCGACGATCAACGCCGAGGACTACACAGTCGTGCGCCTCTACGGCGCCTACCAGGTCACGCCGCGGGTCACGCTCAAGGCGCGGGTCGAAAATCTCCTCAACGAGAAATATGAGGAGGTGAACGGCTACCCGCAGCTCGGTTTCGGGGCCTTCGCGAGCGTGGAGTGGAAGTTCTGAGTTTCCCTTGGAGGCGGAGTGCCCTCACCCCGCACGGGCGGCAGTGAATGTGATGGCTCGCGGGGTGAGGGCACCCCGCCTCCAGTTTACTGTCCTGCAAAGCCGCCAGCCTCCGGGCTTGCGGCTTTTTTTGCGGCGGGGAAAATCTCCGCATGCCCCTCCGCCCCGTCCTGACCGTGTTCCTGGCCGCCGCCTTGGGCCAGTCGCTCCCTGCCGCCGATTACCCGTATCAGCCCGTGCCATTCACCGCCGTGCGCGTGACCGGCGGGTTCTGGCAGGAGAAGCAGGAGGTCAACCGCACGGTGACGGTGCCGTTCGCGCTCAAGCAGTGCGAGGAGTCGGGGCGGCTGAAGAACTTCGACCTCGCGGCGGAGGTCATGCGCCGGCGGGCGGCCGGCGAGAAGGATTTCCAGGTCGCGCCGCCGACGATCTTCCCGTTCGACGACACCGACGCCTACAAGGCCATCGAGGGCGCGGCCTATGTGCTCAGCATGCAGCCCGACGCGGCGCTCGAAAAACAGCTCGACGGCTGGATCGCGCGCATCGCCGCGGCGCAGGAGCCGGACGGCTACCTCTACACGTTCCGCACCATGCATCCCGATACGCCCGGGCACAAATGGGTCGGGCAGGAGCGCTGGGATCTCGACCCAAAGCTGAGCCACGAGCTCTACGACGCGGGACATCTCTACGAGGCGGGCGTCGCCTATTTCCAGGCGACGGGCAAGCGCACGCTGCTGGACGTCTGCCTGAGGAACGCGGAGCTGTTGTGGAGGGTATTCGGCGAGGGCCGGCGGCGTCTCGCGCCCGGTCACGAGATCGTGGAGATGGGACTCGTGAAGCTTTACCGCGCAACGGGCGACCGGCGCTGGCTGGGCTTGGCGAAGGAATTCCTCGACGCCCGGGGCCCCGGCGGACCGGATTACAACCAGCAGCACAAGCTCGTGGTCGACCAGGACGAGGCCGTGGGCCATGCGGTGCGTGCGAACTACCTTTATGCCGGCATGGTCGACGTCGCCGCGCTGACCGGCGACCAGCGCTACTTCACGGCCATCCGGAAAATCTGGGAGAATGTCGCGGGCAGGAAGCTCTACCTGACGGGCGGCGTCGGCGCGCTGGCGAAGGGCGAGGCCTACGGGGCCGACTACGAGCTGCCGGCCGACGGCTACAACGAGACCTGTGCCGCGGTCGCGCTGATGATGTGGAACCACCGGATGTTCCTGCTCACCGGCGACGCGAAATACATGGACGTGTTCGAGCGCACGGCGTTCAACGGCTTCATCAGCGGCGTGTCGGTGTCGGGCGACCGTTTCTTCTACACCAACCCGCTCGGTTACGACGGATCGGCCAAAAACAACGCCGGGCTGGCCGGCCGCGCGCCGTGGTTCGGCTGCGCGTGCTGCCCGCCGAACCTGATGCGCACGCTCGCGGCGCTGACGGGGTATTTCTACGCGGTGAAGGATGACGCCCTCTACGTGAATTTCTATGCGCAGAGCGAGGGCGAGGCGAAGATCGCGGGCGCAGTCGTGAAGTTGACGCAGACTACGGATTACCCGTGGTCGGGTGCAGTGAGGCTTATGGTGTCGCCCGACAAGCCGGCGACATTCACGCTCAAGGTGCGCGTGCCCGGCTGGGTGCAGGGCCGGCCGGTGCCGTCCGATCTCTACGCCTACGAGTCGCCGGAGGCTCCGGGCTGGCGGGTCGGGATCCGCGGCAGCCGGATCGACGCCCAGATTGGTCCCGACGGGTATGTCTCGATCACCCGTGAGTGGCGGGGCGGAGATGTGGTCGAGCTCGATTTCCCGATGCGGGTGCACCAGGTGCGTGGCAACGCAGCCATCGCGGCGATGCGCGGGCTCGTCGCCTTCGAGCGCGGACCGGTGGTCTATTGCGTCGAGGAGATAGGCCAGAAGGTGGCGCCGGACTCGCTGGCGGCGCCACTGGGCATCTCGACCCGGGTGCAGCCGGCGTTGCTCGGCGGTGTCACGGTGCTGGAAATCCAAGGTGCGGGGGCCGCGCCGCTCACGGCCGTGCCGTATTTTTCGTGGAATAACCGCGGGTTGGCGCCGATGACGGTGTGGCTGCCGGTCAGGTAGGGGCGCTCCTGTCAGCCATAGGCTTCGCGACGGCTGATGCCCTCAAGCGCCCGGGGCCGTTGGGGCAACAGTCCTACCGATTCGCGCCCCGGGCACTCCGCGCTTGCGGCTTTTTTCCCGACGGGGAAACTCCCGCATCCCCATGAAGCATACAATCGGTCGGATCGTTGGTTTCCTTCTTCTCGGCGGTGCGGCCTTTGGCGCCGCCGATTTCCGTTACGGCCAGCCGCCGCAGCCGGAGCGCGAGGCGGCGCTCTACGCGCCCGACATGAACGAGCTCGCCAAGCCGCAGTCGAGCGAGCTGCGCGAGCTGGTGGAGCGTTTCATGGCCGACCGCGAGACCCTCGGGAAATACTACTCGGTTCCCGGCTCCATGCTCCAGTTGCGCCGGTTCCGGGAATTCTACCAGATGTGGCAGGCGAAGCTCGAGGCGATGCCGTATGAGCCGCTCGGCGTCGAGGGTCGGATCGACTGGCACCTGATGCGCCTGCAGCTGCGCTACGAGCTTGGGCTCATCGCCCGCGCCGAGAAACGAAATGCGGAGATGGCGCCGTTCATGGGCTTCGCCGACGCGATCGCCGGCTTGCAGGAGACGCGGCGGCAGCTGGACAAAGTAAACCCGCAGCAGTCCGCAGCCAGCCTCGCCAAGATCCGCCAGGAGATCGAAGCCGCCCGCAAGGTCCTCGAGAGCGACGCCCCGAAGCCGAGCAAGATCATCGCCTACCGCGCCGCCAACCGGCTGGGCGACCTCGCCAAGACCATGAAGAACTGGTTCGAGTATTACGACGCCTACGACCCGGAGTTCGGCTGGTGGGTGCGCGAGCCCTACAAGAAGACCAGCGCCGCGCTGGACGACTACGCGAAATTCCTCCGCGAGAAGATCGTCGGCGCCAAGCCCGGCGAGGACGAGCCGATCATCGGCGATCCGATCGGCGCCGACGGCCTGAAGCTCGACCTCGAGCACGACATGATGCCCTACCAGCCCGAGCAGCTGATCGCGGTGGCGGAGAAGGAATTCGCCTGGTGCGAGTCCGAGTGGAAGAAGGTCGCGCACGACATGGGCCTCGGCGACGACTGGAAGGCCGCACTGGAAAAGGTGAAGCACGACTACGTGGCGCCGGGCGACCAGCCGAGCCTCATCGCCCAGCAGGCCTACGAAGCCGTGGATTTCGTCACGAAGCGCAACCTGCTCACCGTGCCTCCGCTGGCGATCGACGACTGGACGATGACGATGATGTCGCCGGAACGGCAGAAAACGAACCCGTTCTTCCTCGGCGGCGACCGCATCATCGTGTCGTTCCCGACGGACACGATGGACGAGGCGGACAAGATCGACAGCCTGCGCGCGAACAACGTTCACTTCTGCCACGCCACGGTCTTCCACGAGCTGATCCCCGGGCACCACCTGCAGGGCTGGTATGCCGACCGCTACAACCAGCACCGCCAGCTCTACTACACGCCGTTCTACGTTGAGGGCTGGGCGCTCTGGTGGGAATTCCACCTGTGGGACCTTGGCTTCCACCAGACGCCCGAGGACCGGGCCGGCGCGCTCTTCTGGCGCACGCACCGCTGCGCGCGGATCATCTTCTCGCTGAACTTCCACCTCGGCAAGTGGACGCCGCAGCAGTGCATCGACTTCCTCGTCGACAAGGTCGGCCACGACCGCCACACGGCGACCGGCGAGGTGCGCCGCTCATTCAACGGCGACTACTCGCCGCTCTACCAGGTCGGCTACATGATGGGTGCGATCCAGCTGCGGACGCTCTACGCCGACCTCGTGAAGAGCGGCAAGATCCCGGAGAAGGATTTCCACGACAGCATCCTCAAGGGCGGCATCATGCCGATCGAGATGGTGCGGGCGCACGTCACGGGCACCAAGCTGCCCCGGGACTACGTGTCGTCCTGGAAGTTCGCCGGCGAGAATCCGTGAGGCCGTGTTGTTGTAGGGCTGCCGCTTGTCGGCACGCCGTTCCGGACGCCAGCTTCGGCGTGGCGACAAGCGCCAGCCCTACAGTCGCAATCAGCCCGCGCGCTGGCGGTTCAAGTCCGCCAGCTTCGCCAGCACGTTCTCGTCGGACAAATCCGCGGGCCAGCCGTAGGCGGTGGTCACGGCGGCGTTGATCTGCTCCGGGTTCGCGGCGCGGGCGGCGATCGCCACGGCGTGGCGCTGCTCCTCCTGCGCGGCGCTGAGCGCGCTCAGAGTGATCTGCGGTGACCACGGGAAGGGAAAGGTGCCGACCGCGAGCGTGGGCGTGCGGCGCGAGTGCACCTGCCGCCACCAGAGGGCAAAGGGGCGCGAAGACAGCAGGCCGTGCATGAAGTCGTCGTTGCGGGCCACCGCGACGAGCGAGTCATCCGGGATGATCGCACTGTCGAACCACGCGAATTCGGGCGGCTCGGCGCCGACCGGCGTGGCGAGATAGCGTTCGCGGCGGGCGAGGGCGGCGCGGAGGCGTTCGTCGGCGTGCGGGTTGATCCACCAGCCGCCGCGGTTGGGGCGCAGGGTGCGGTAGAGGTGGTGAAAGGGGTGCTGGTAGAGGGAGGCTTCCTGCTCGCTCATGCGCGCGGGGAAGTCGATCTGCCAGTGGATGCTGGTGCGGTGGGCGTTCTCGGCGCTCACCAGCTGGCGGAGCACGTCGGCATTGGGTTTGCCGTGGGGGTTGGGCGTGCCGAGCATCTGCTTCGCCATGTTGTCCGGGACCGAGGAGGCCCGGGCCACGCGTTCGCCGCTGAAGGCCAGCCCTTGGTTCTCGGGCAGGGGGCGGGGGGCGGCGATAGTCATGAGGGATATACCCATTGCCTAAAGGGGGGCGCGCGCCAAGCTGCATCGCACATCATTCCATGCGCTGCCGAATCATTCCCGCGTTGCTGTGTTGCCTCGTTCCGTTGTCGCTCCCGGCCTCGCCGCTTAGCGAAAAGATTCGCGAGCACCGCATGGCGAATGAACAGCAACTCATGGCGGAATTCCGCGAGTTCGTGGCCATTCCCTGCGTCGATGCCGACCAGGCCAATGTCCGGCGCAACGCCGAGTTCCTGCGCGCCATGATGCAGCGGCGCGGGCTCGTGGCCGAGTTGCTGGAGGGGAAGACCGCCGCGACCAACCCCGCCGTCTTCGCCGAGGTCAAGGTGCCGGGGGCGACGCGGACGATCGTGTTCTACGCGCATTACGACGGTCAGCCGGTCAACCCGAAGGAATGGGCCGAGGGCCTCGACCCGTGGAAGCCGGTGTTTCTCACCGCGCCGCTGGCGAAGGGCGGCAAGATCATCACCGACTGGAAACCCGGCGACGCCATCGACCCCGCGTGGCGCGTCAACGGCCGCGCCGGCGCCGACGACAAGGCCGGCGTCTTCGCCATCCTCAACGGCTATGACGCCCTGGTGAAGAGCGGCGGCCGGCCGACGGTGAACGTCAAGTTCCTCTTCGAGGGCGAGGAGGAGACGGGTTCGCCCCACCTCGGCGAACTCATGCAGCTGCACCGGGCCAAGCTGCAGAGCGACCTTTGGATCATCTGCGACGGGCCGCGCCACGTCTCGGGCCGCAAGCTGGTGGTCTTCGGCGTGCGCGGCGACGTGAACGTCAACCTGACCGCCTACGGGGCGAAGCGGCCGCTGCACAGCGGCAACTTCGGGAACTTCGCCCCGAACCCGGCGATGCGGCTCGTGTCCCTGCTCGCGAGCATGAAGGACGACAGCGGCCGGGTGCTCATCAAGGGCTTCTACGACGACTACGTGCAGTTCTCCGAGTCGGAGCGGATCGCGATCAAGGAGGCGTCCTTCACGGACGCCGCGTTGCTGCAGGAGCTGGGACTGAAGGAGCCGGAGGTGGCGGGCCGGACCCTGCTCGAGGGCTTCGAGCTGCCGACGCTCAACATCAACGGGATCGCCAGCGCCAACGTCGGCAAGACGGCATCCAACGTGATCCCCACGACGGCCCGCGCCACGCTCGATCTCCGCGTGGTGCTCGGCATCGACTGGCGGAGCCAGGTGGGGCGCGTGATCGAACACATGAAGGGGCAGGGCTGGCAGGTGATCGACCATGAGCCGACCGACGCGGAGCGCGCGCAGTTCGCGAAGCTCGTGAAGGTCGAGGTCGGGGAGGGCTACAACGCCCAGCGCACCCCGTTCAGCCTCCCGATCGCGCAGGCGGTCATCGCCGCCGTGCAATCAACCACGACCGAGCCGGTCATGAAGCTGCCCACCGCCGGCGGCAGCCTGCCGCTCAGCGTGATCGTGGAGACGCTCGGGGTGAACGTCATCACGGTGCCCGTGGCCAATTACGACAACAACCAGCACGCCGAGAACGAGAACATGCGCGTCGACTATCTCTGGGAAGGCATGGAGACCTTCGCGGCGCTGATGACGATGCCGTGAGGTCGGGCGTCAGTCCCCGATCCGGATGGGATAGTTGCTGTCGGACGGCAGTGCGCCGTCTATCTTCAACACCTTGACCTGGTCCGTGACCTCGCTGGCCCGCACGTAGCCGATGCAGGACACATTGCCCGAGACGATGTGCTGGAGCAGGACGACCGAGGGCACGATCTTCGGCACCGGGTTGATGGACCCGTTGAAGTCGGCCATCATGAAGTAGGATTCCAATTCATCGGCGTTGGTCTTGTAGACGTGCTTGAGGATCGCCGCGTGCTCGGGACTGCCCTTGGGGCGGAGGGCGACCAGCCATTTGGCCTTGGACGGGGAAATGACCTTGTCGCAGTGGAGGATGGCGCGCAGCTCGGCGGTGCTCAGTTCCTGGAGGTTGCATTCCCTGGCGACGATGATCGCGACGGACTCGGCGCGGGTGACAGCAGCCAGGCCGAGGAGCAGAAGGGTGGTGGCGAGACGTTTCATGGCGTGGAAGGGTGGGGTTAGAAAGTGAGCGCGAGCTGGAGCGAGAAGTTATCCTCGTTGCCCTGACCCCGGGTCTTGACGATGTCATACTGAGCCTTGATGGCAGCGTAGGTCTCGAAGTCCCAGCGGACGCCGAGGCTGTTTTCGTCGCGCCGGCCGGTGAAACCCAGGAGCGCGTAGGCGTGGTCGTTGGCGGGCACGTCGGTATGCGTATAGCGGACGTAAGGGCGGAGCGGGCCGAACTGGCGGGCGAGCTGGGCAAACCAGAGCGAGGAGCGAGTCGTGGCCGAACCGTCAGGGGCGTGGGTGACCAGGTAATTTTCTGACAGGAATTCCCAGCGGGCGTTCTTGTAGAGGAGAAAGCTGTGCCAGATGACCTCCTTGGTCTTCACTTGGCCGGCCGGGCTCAGCTGGTCCAGGTAAAGACCCGTGCCGGTCTGCAGTCCGGCGATCCCCTCCGGGCGGGCGGCCAGGACGAAATTGACGGCCTTGTGGTCGTTGTTGTCGACGACGTTCTGGACCTCGTTGTTGCCGGCGGCAGGCGCCCCGTAGGCCCGGCCATTGCCGATCTCAACGTTGTAGTGCAGGCCGAGCGTGCCGCTGGGAATCTCGCCGTTGGCGGTCAGTCCGATGTTGTGGACCGGGAGGAGGCCGCCTGAGTCCTCGAACTCGAGGAAGCTGGGCCGGCCGGTGGCGGTCTGGAACCAGGTGCCGTGGTGGAAGGCGTTGTTGTAATAACCGATTGCCGTGTGGTAGCGGCCGACCGCCACGTTGAAGTAGGGATTGAGCCTGTATTCGAACAGAATGCGCTCGATATCGACGCCAAAGTTGTTGGTGCCGTCCGCGGAGATCACGGTCTCGGCGAGGAAGTTGGCCTTCTCGGAGATGGCGGCCTTGATGAAGAAGTCGAACTCGCCTATCTCAAATTCATTGTGGGTGCCGGCTGCGCTGGAGGAGCGGTAAGTGAAGTCAGCAAAACCGTTGAGGTGCACCCGCGGGTAGGAGGGTTGGGCTTCCTCCACGGCGGCCTCGGTGACGGCGGGAGCGCCGGCCTTCAGGTCCTTCAACTGTTGCTCCAGTTGACCGACACGGGTGGCGAGCTTTTGGATCAGTTCGGTCTGGGTGTCATCGGCACGGGCCATGAGGCCGGGCAACACGGCCATGAGGCCGAGGAGGATCAGTCCTGAACACAGGGTCCGGGAACAGGCGGGGGGCGTGGGCATGGTATGGGGCGGCCGGGGCGTTTGGGCCCGGGAGCGCTGGATGGAAGCCGCCAGCTGGTAGGGGGGCAGCGCAGGTGGGATGGGTCGATGGGTCATGGGCGTGGAGAATGGAGAATGGATGCGGCCCAACCGAAGGGTTGGCGTATCGCTCTCGTCGTTCCATTCCTTGCCGGCCCTAAGCCCGCCCGAAAAAGTCGGTCGCGAATTGATCGCACCGCAACGGATAGCCTTGTATCGGAGCCCGCCGGTCTTCCTTGAGCAAAATATGCGTGGTGAGTGCGTGTGGCCTTAAAGGCCGGCCGTTTCGGCGCCGAAGAACAGGGAATCACCATGTTGTCCCAGTCGCCGCCACAAAGCCCCGTCCTGCGTCGGTCGCTGATGCTGGTCCTGCTCGCCCTGTTGTCGGGCATTGCCCGGGCCGGCGAGCCGGCGGCGGCGTCCTTGTGGACCTTGGGCGGCGAATGGCAGGAGGACAACGGCCGCTCACTGGCCTTGCCGGAACTGGCGGGAGCCCCGGCCGTGGTCGCCATGTTTTATACCGGCTGCCACGCGAGTTGTCCCGTGACGGTGGAGGCGATGCAGTGGGTCGAGCACAACCTGCCCGCCGACCTTGCCCGGCGCTGCCGGTTTGTGCTGGTGACCTTGGATCCCGGCGGGGACACGCCCGAAGAGCTCCGGGCTTTCCGCCAGGAGCACGGACTTTCCGGCCGGTGGACCTTGTTGCGCGGCACACGGCGCCAGACCCGCGAATTCGCCGACCGGATCGGGCTCAGCTTCGAGGTGGGCGCCTACCGCACCACGCACACCAGCAGGCTGGCGGTGCTGGGGGCCGATGGAAAGATCATCGCCGTGCACAACCAGCTGTATCCCGAACTGAAACTCCTGGTTAGCGAAGTCGAGCGCCTCAACCCCTAGGGCGGGTCGGGGCGAGGTCCCCGGGGTATCGCCCGCCGCCTGCGGTTTACGTCAGTCGTTGAAGGTCACGCGCGGGTTCGTCTCGAGAAAATCAGCGATGGCATCGGCGAAGACCTCGCCGAACTCGGCGCGCTTCTTCTCACCGACGCCGATGATGCCTTCCATCTCGCCGATGCGCGTCGGATACAGGCGGGCCATCTGGCGCAGGGTGGCGTCGCCGAAGACGACGTAGGCGGGCACATGGCGCTCGTCGGCCAGCTGCTTGCGCAGCGTGCGCAGCCGCTCGAAGAGGATTTCGTCGCAGGCGATGTCGCCTTCGCGGCGGGCGACGCGCTTCGCCTTCGGCAGATCCATCGGCTTCGTGAGTGTGATGGGCGCGCGGGAGCGGAGGACTTCGCGGCCCTCGGGGGTCAGCTCGAGCGTGGCGAACTCGCCCTCGGCGACCGCTAGGTAGCCGAGCCGCATCAACTCGCGGCCGATGTTGGCCCAGTGGGGGCGGGGTAGGTCCTTCCCGATGCCGTAGGTGCTGAGCCGGTCGTGGCCCCATTTGCGGACCTTATCGGTGTCGGCGCCGGTCAGGACCTCGGTGATGTGGTTCATGCCGACGCTGAAGCTGCTGTTCTGCGCGATGCGGTAGACGCAGGAGAGAAACTTTTGCGCGACGATGGTGCCGTCGTAGGTCTCGCGCGGCTCGAGGCAGTTGTCGCAGGCGCCGCAGTTATCGAGCGGGAATTTCTCCCCGAAGTAGGCGAGCAGCTCGGCGCGGCGGCAGCCGCTGCTCTCGGCGTAGTGCACGATCTGGCGCAGCTGGGCGCGGGCGACGGCCTGCTCGCGCTCGTTGGTGATCTCGTCGAGGAAGTGCGTCTGCTTGGCGATGTCGCCGGCGCTGAAGAGCAGGAGGCAGTCGCCCGGCAGGCCGTCGCGCCCGGCGCGGCCGGTTTCCTGATAGTAGCCCTCGATGTTCTTCGGCAGGTCGTGGTGGATGACCCAGCGGACGTTGGGCTTGTTGATGCCCATGCCGAAGGCGATGGTCGCGCAGATGATGCGCGTCTCGTCGCGGAGGAAGAGCTCCTGGTTGCGCGAGCGCTCGGCGGCGTCGAGGCCGGCGTGGTAGGGTTTGGCGAGGAAACCGCGACCGGCGAGCGCCTCGGCCACGCGCTCGGTGGTCGCGCGGCTGGCGCAGTAGATGATGCCGCTCTCGCTCTCGCGCTGGCGGACGAAGTTGATGATCTGCTTCGCCGGCTGGTCCTTTGGGATGACGCGATAGGAAAGATTCGGGCGGTTGAAGCTGGCGACAAAGGTCTGCGGTCCGGTGAGCCGGAGGTGCTTGATGATGTCGTCACGCACGCGGCCGGTGGCGGTGGCGGTGAGCGCCATCACCGGCACGCCGGGGAGCAGATCACGCAGCTTGGCAATCTGGCGGTATTCGGGGCGGAAATCGTGGCCCCATTCCGAAATGCAATGCGCCTCGTCGATGGCGATGGCGGTGACGTTCCATGCCTTCAGGTTTTCCTGCCAGTTCTCGAGCATGAGGCGCTCGGGGGCGACGTAGAGGAGCCGCCACTCGCCGCGGTGCAGGCCCGCGAGGCGGGAGCGCGCCTCGTCGGCGTCGAGCGTGGAGTTCAGATAGGTCGCGGCGACGCCGGCCGCCTGGAGCTGGTCGACCTGGTCCTTCATCAGGGCGATGAGCGGCGAGACGACGACCGTGAGGCCGGATCGCATCAGGGCGGGAAGCTGGAAGCAGAGCGACTTGCCTCCGCCGGTTGGCAGGAGGGCGAACACATCCTGGTCGGCCAGCGCCGCCTCGATGATCTCGCGCTGCAACGGGCGGAAAGCGCCGTAGCCGAAGGTCGTTTTGAGCGTGAGAAGGAGGTCGTCCACGGAAGGAGGTGTGTGGATGAGGGAGCCGCCGGCCGCCGGCAAGCCCGCAGGCTACGCAATTGCGATTACTTCAGGCCGAGCCAGCCGGCGAGGGCCCGGATCGCCGGCGCGACCGACTGGCCGCGGCGGACGGAGCGGGAGACCACGAGCAGTTTCCGGTTCTCGCGATCAGCCTTCGGGTCCACATGACCGACCAGGTCGGTGCCAGACAGCACGGGCAGGGCGTAGTAGCCGCGGATCCGCTTGGCGGGCGGCGTGTAGACTTCCCAAGTGTAGTCGAAACTCCAGAGGGCAGAGGTGACACGGCGGTCGTAGATGATGGGGTCGAGCGGGGCGAGCAGGAGCGGATGCGCCGCCGTTGAGCGTCGAGGGTCGATCGTCGGGAGTTCGAACAAGGGCACGTCGGTCCGCAGGCAGTGGAGGGTGGGGCATCCTTCGATTCGGATGGGCTGGACCAAGTCTTCCACCAGGGAGAGTTCCTTTTTCTTGAGCAGAGTCAGGCGGCGCTGGTGAAGCTTGAGCAGGGCGCCCCAGCGGGCGGTTTCCCTGGGGCCGGGCTCGGGAAGGGCGAGGGTGGCGGCCGGCAGCACCCGTTCCGGCAGGTCGTAGTAGCGGCGGTTGCCGTCGCCGCGGCGCGCGATGAGCAGGCGGCCGTGGAAGAAGAGTTTCTGCAGCGTGGCCTTGGCCTGGGTGGCGGCGCCCCACACGTGCCGCGAGCGGCCGGTATCGGCGAAGTCCTCGGACGAGAGCGGGCCGCGGGCGGCGATCTCAGCGAGGAGTTGCGGCGCAAGCTCGCGTTGTCGCGGGGAAAGCCGGCCGGACCAGGCACCCGCCCGGCGGGTCCGGGCGCGCATCTCGGCCTGGAGATAGGGCCAGGCGGAAAGCGGAAAGGCGACCAGGGTGTTGGCCGAGGGGATGTGGTGCTCGAAGGCCGTGCGTTTCGCCGCGGGCAGGGGTTGCTCTTCGCCATGCAGGTGGCGCATGAGGCTGCCTTCGCGGTAGTCGCGGACGCGGTTGCGCAGGATGAGGTCGTGCATTCGGCCCGTGACGTTGATCGGGTCGATCTGGATGTAACCGTGGTGGGCGAGGGCGGTCGCGATGTCGGGCGCCGGCTCTTCGAGAAGCAGCGCGCGCCGCATGAAGCGGCGAGCGGCGGCGGGGGAGACGGTTAGCGGGGCGAACATCGGTGAGGGCGAAGAAGCCCAGGAGTTCGCTTCTGGCAAAGAAAAAGGCCGCACCTTGCGGCGCGGCCTCGGGATTGAGGGGGACGTGGGCCTACTTCTTCGGCGCGTTGGCGTCGACCTCCTGCAGGCGCTTCTCCAGGGCGTTCATGTCGCTCACGAGCCGCTCCTCGATCTTCTTGCGGTCCGAGCTGTTGACGATGCTCATGCTGGCCGCGTCACGCACGATGTTGGCCGGGAGGGAAAGGATGCGGGTGATCAGCGACTGATCCTTGAAGCTGCTCAGGTAGAGCGCGGTGATCTCGTGGGTGAGCTTCATGGAGTCGTGGGCCACGGCCTGCGAGGTCAGGAGCTGGTTGTTGAGCTCCTGGTTGCGGGACATCTCGGCCGTCAGCACACCGCTGATCTGGTCGGAGATGCGCTGGCTGTAGGCGTCGATCTTCTCGCGGGTGAGGTTCTGGTCCTTGGACATCTCGCCCAGGATGGGAGAGATTTTCTCGGCCATGCGGCTAGAGACCTTGTCCACCTGCTCGTTCTGGATCTTTTCGGCCTCCTCCGGCGTCTTGGGGAGCGGGTTGTAAGGCTGGATCTTGTGGGCGATCGCCTCGGCGAGCTTGTTGACCTTCTCCTCGTTGACCTTGGCGAACTCCTCGTCGGTCATGAGGGCGTCGGCCTGGCGCTTGGAGATGGCGTCCTTAAGCAGTTGGTTGACAGACTCGATGTGCCGGCGGGTCTCCTCCGCGGAGGCCTTCATCTCGGCATTGGTCTGCTCGCGAAGGGCGGCGATTTCGGTCTGCTGCTTCGCGGCCAATTCCGTCACGGTCTTCTGGTAGAGAAAGAAAGCCGCACCAATGATCAGGACAGCGGTGAGGACGACCGCGGGGAGTTGTTCTTTAAACTTTTGCCACATAAAGGTGTATCGGGTTGAATGTGCATCGACATCAATAGCAGGTGATTGTTCAAAAGCAATGCCGCCCTTGTGCTGCAAATCCCTTTCGAAATGAGCTTAAACCGCTATGAACAGACCGTCTCCGAATATCTTTCGGCCAACACCGACGAGCGTCGCCACTGGCAGGCCAAAATTGTCGAGGCGGCGCGCCGCAGCGAGTTGCCTGGCGAGGTGGCGCGCTCCCTTGAGCGGGAACTTTGGGACTATTTTGTGGAGCGCAGCCAGCACGTGCCGAAACTGCGTGATCTGAACATCGGCGGCGTGCGGCGCGTGAGCTTTCTCAATCTTGCCGAGCATCTGCTCCGTCAGTGGGGCCCGCCGCCAAAACCGAAAAAACCATCGCCCGAAAGGCCCTGAGGTCGGGCCGTCACGGGAAATTTTCACAAATTTGCAATTACAGTATTTACAAAGCCTATAAGAAGATGCACTGGTTATTCACAAGTTATCCACGCGATGGAAAACACAAAAAGTGCGGTTTACAATTCACCGCAGCACCAGGTTGAAGTAAGGGCTAAGACCTACGTTCTCGATACGAACGTCCTGCTGCACGACCCACAATCGATCTACAAATTCGAGGACAACAATCTCGCCATCCCGGTCGAGGTTCTTGAGGAGCTCGATGCGATCAAGAGTGAGCAGTCCACCGAGCGGGGCCGCAACGCCCGCCGGGTGCACCGCATCCTGCAGGAGCTCCTGCCGGATTCGCGCTCCATGCACGAAGGGGTGAAACTGGCGAACGGCGGCACCCTCTCCGTCATCATCAACCGCTATCTGGTGGAGAACAACTGGTCGTCACCGGCCATGCAGCGCCTGCGCGCCGTGCTCTCGGACTTCACCAAGAAGGACAACCGCATCATCGCGAGCGCGCTGTTCGTGCAGGAGACACACCAGCCGCCGACGATCCTCGTCACGAAGGACGTCAACGTGCAGCTGAAGGCCCGCGCCGTCGGGCTCGAGGCCGAGGATTACCTGAACGACAAGGTGCCCGAGGCGGACAGCGACGAGGGCGACTACCAGACCGTCCCGCTCGACATGTATGAGATGCAGCGCTTCTGCTCCGAGGGCGAGCTGGAGTTATCCCCCGAGATGGGCGCCAAGCTTTACCTGAACGAATACGTCCTGCTCATGACGCCCGAGGGCAAGACGATGCCCGGCCGCTACTACGGGGAGAACGTCGTGCGCCGGCTGCAACTCCCCGATTTCGTGAAGGCCCCCGGCGGCATCCCGATCCGCCCGCGCAACCTTGAGCAGCAGTTCTTTGTGGACGCCCTGATGGACGACACCATCTCGCTCGTCACTTGCTTCGGCAAGGCCGGCACGGGAAAGACGCTCCTCTCCACCGCCTGCGCGCTCTTCCAGACCACCGACGAGAGATCGCGCTACGACGGCCTGTCCATTTCCCGCCCGGTCATCTCGCTCGGCAAGGACATCGGCTTCCTCCCCGGCACGCTGGAGGAGAAGATGAAGCCCTGGCTGCAGCCCTACCACGATGCCCTCGAGGTGCTCATGCCCTCGAAGCCCGCGAAGGAGCCGCAGTTCGCCCTCAAGAAGGCCGGCAAGAAAAAGAAGAAGAAGCACGACGACGTCATGGCGATGATGTCGCAGCCGCAGCCCTCGCACGGCGGTGGCGGCCACAATGGTCCGCCCCCGGTGAAGCCCTACGAGCGGCTGATCAGCAGCGGCGTCGTCGAGATCGAGGCGCTCTGCTTCATCCGCGGCCGCTCGATCGCCCGCCGCTTCTTCATCCTCGACGAGGCGCAGCAGCTCACGCCGCATGAGGTTAAGACGGTCATCACCCGCATTTCCGAAAGTTCGAAGCTCGTGCTCATCGGCGACCCGGCGCAGATCGACAATCCCTATGTGGATTCGCGCAGCAACGGCCTCGTCTATTGCCACAACCGCATGAAGGGCCTGGCCCTCGCGGCGCACGTCAAGCTGTCGAAGGGCGAGCGCTCCAAGCTCGCGGAACTCGCCGCCGATCTGCTGTAAAATATAGGGCGGCCGCTGGTCGGCACGCCGCCCGGCATACCCGGATCGGCAGGGCGATCGCCCTTCGCCAAGGCGGCGGACGACAAGCAAGCGCCGGCCCTATGATCGCGCTCCACCTCGTTCATTCTCGGCTTGCCGCCCGCGGGCGGCGGCGGAAATCTGTGCGATTGTGGAAAAGGCGCTGTTGAACCCGATCAAAGGCCTCGAAAGCGAGGACCAGGCTGCATTGCTCCTCGCCCAGCGCGAGCTTCGTCAGCTCCGCGACACCATTCAGGCCCTCCGCGCCGAGCTCGAGCGCGTGGGGGCCTCGCGCGACGAGGCGGTGCAATCCGCCGTGACTGTCGCCCAGGACGAGGTCCGGCAGCTGCGCACCACCGCGGCGACGCTCCGCGACGAATTGCAGGCTCTGCAGGCGGAAAAAGGGACGGCCGTGCAGACGGCTGTCGCCGCCGGCCACGACGACGCCCGGCAGTTGCACGGCACGATCCAGCTGCTGCGCGATGAGCTGGAGCGGCTCCGGCAGGAACACGCCGACCATTTGGAAAGGCAGGCGCGGGCCAGCCAGGACGAACTCCGCCAGCTCCGCGGCACGATCGCCGGGTTGCGCGAACAACTGGAGAAGCTCCATGGCCGCTAAATCCAAGCGCCTCCTCAAGGCCAAGGCCGCCGTCCCGCGCGACAGCATCGCCAGCCTGCGCGGCAGGCTCCGCCGCACCGAGATGCTGATCAAGCTTTCCCAGCGCATCGCCGCCATCGACAGCCTCGACGACCTCCTGGCCACGCTGGTCGAGATCATTGCGAACGAGACCAACGCCGAGCGCGGCACGCTCTTCCTGAACGACGCCGCCACGAGCGAGCTGTTCTCGCGCGCGGCGCAGGGCACGTTCAACCGGGAGATCCGGCTCCTGAACAACTCGGGCGTCGCCGGCGCCGTGTTCCAGAGCGGCGAGGGGGTGATCATCCACGATCCTTACAAGGACAAGCGCTTCAACGACGAGATCGACCGCAAGACCGGGTTCACCACCAAGTCCATCCTGTGCGCGCCCATCAAGACCGCGCGCGGCGAGATCATCGGCGTCGTGCAGACGCTCAACAAGCGCGACGGCCGCTTCACCCGCGAGGACCTCGACCTGCTCGAGGCGATGGCCACGCAGGCCTCGGTCGCCCTGCAGAGCTCGCAGTTCATCGAGGGCATGAAGAAAACCCGCCAGCAGGAGATGGAGTTCCTCGACCTGGTGGCGGACATCACCAGCTCGCTCGACCTCTCCGTGCTGCTGCGCCGCGTGATGAGCGAGGCCACGCGCATGCTCAAGGCCGACCGTTCCACACTTTTCCTCAACAACGAGAAGACCGGCGAGCTCTGGTCCGAGGTGGGCGAGGGGCTCAACGCGGTGCAGATCAAGCTGCCGAACACCGCGGGCATCGCCGGCGCCGTGTTCCAGTCCGGCAAGACGATCAACATCCCGCACGCCTACGCCGACCTGCGCTTCAATCCCGCCTTCGACAAGAAGACCGGCTATTTCACCCGCTCCATCCTCTGCGTGCCGGTCGTGAACAAGAACGGCAAGTGCATCGGCGTCACCCAGGCCCTCAACAAGCGCGGCGGCCCCTTCACGGCGGAGGACGAGGCGCGGCTCAAGGCGTTCACCGCGCAGGTCTCGATCGCGCTCGAGAACGCGAAGCTCTTCGACGACGTGCAGAACATGCGGAACTACAACCAGTCCATGCTCGAGAGCATGTCCAGCGGGGTCATCACGCTGGGCGAGGACGGCCGCATCCTCACGTGCAACGCCGCCGGTTACCGCATCTTCAAGGCCCGTGAGGGCGACGTGATCGGCAAACCCGCCGCCGAGTTCTTCACCGGCGCCAACGCCTGGCTCGTGCCGCGCCTCACCGCGCTGGAGGTGCCCGGCGCGAAGGGGGACCTGCTGATGGACGCCGAGCTCGAGGCGCGCGGCGAGAAGGTGAACGTCAACGTCACCCTGCAGCCACTCCTCAGCCTCAAGGGCAAGCGGCTGGGCACGATGCTCATGTTGGAGAACATCTCGAGCGAGAAGCGGATGAAGTCCACCATGGCGCGCTACATGGACCCCGGCCTGGCCGACCAGCTGCTGGCCGCGGGCGGCGAGGCGCTCGGCGGCCAGAGCGTCGAGGCCACGATGCTGTTCTCCGACATCCGTGCCTTCACCACCCTGACCGAGGAACTCGGCGCGCAGGGCACGGTCGCGCTGCTCAACGAGTATTTCACCCTGATGGTGCAGTGCATCACCGACGAGGGCGGCATGCTGGACAAGTTCATCGGCGACGCGATCATGGCGGAGTTCGGCATCCCGGTCGCCCACGGCGACGACCCCGACCGCGCGATGCGCGCGGCGATCGCGATGATCACCGAGCTCCGCGCCCTCAACCAGCGCCGCCAGGCCCGCGGCCAGAAGCCCATCCTCATGGGCGTCGGCCTCAACACCGACAAGGTGGTCTCCGGCAACATCGGCTCGCCGAAGCGGATGGATTACACGGTCATTGGCGACGGCGTGAACCTCGCCTCCCGTCTCGAGAGTGCGTGCAAGGAATACTCCGCGCAGATCCTGTGCTCCGAGTTCACCTACCGGAAACTCAAGGGCACCTATCGCATGCGCGACATCGACCGCGTCATCGTGAAGGGCAAGACCGAGCCGATCGGCGTCTACGAGGTGCTCGACTTCCACACGGAGGAGACCTTCCCGCGCATGCCGGAAGTGATCCACCACTTCCGTGACGGCCTGAACTACTACCGCAAGGGCGAGTTCGGCCGGGCGATCGGGCAATTCAAGGGCGCGCTCGCCCTGCATCCCGGCGACAAGCTCAGCGCGACCTATGTCCAGCGCTGCGACTACCTGTTGGCGCACCCGCCCGAGGGGGCGTGGGACGGTGTCTGGGTGATGAAGTCGAAGTAAAGCGGAAGCCTAGTCGGCTTTCGCCTGTTCCGTTTCCGCTTCGGCCGTCTCTTCCTCTTCCGTCTCGTCGTCGTCGAGCAGGCTGGGTTCGCCCTTGCGGTGCGCCACCCACTCCATGATTCCGGAGAAGAGCCCGGTGAACATCAGGTCGCCGAACAGCGTGTTGCGGAAAAAGTAGATCGTCGGCGGATACTCCGGGTGCCCGATGGTCATCGCCTGCCACCAGCCGGCGAGCGTCTTGGCGTAGAACGGGTCGGCGGCCCAGGACTGGGTGTTGGTCACGAGATAAAAGACGAGGGCGCCGAGCAGCCCGCCGTTGAGCAGGCTGAGCCAGGATTTCCGCTTCGCGACCCAGGCCCCGATCAGCAGGGCCACGCCGAAGCACGCGGTGCGGGCGACCAGGCCGCTGACGGGCCAGTGGAAACCATATTGGCGCGCGTAGAAATTGTTGATGTAGACGTCGGACAGCGCGAGGGCGACGAAGGGGATGGCCCACATCCAGCGCTTGCGAAAGTAGACCGCGCCGCAGAACGCGATGGCCATGACCGGCGAAAAATTCGACAGCCCCAGGTCCAGCGTCGGCAGCAGCCGGTAGAGCGTGGCGAGGAGGATCAGGACGAGGGCGACGAACATGGGGGTAACTGAGACCATTACCGGCCGGGAGACAAGCGCAGGCTGGCCCGGGCGCCGTTCATCGCAGGGAAAAACAAGATCTGCACAGCGCCGCCCCCTTTCTCCCGCGAGAAGCCTTCGGGCGGGCCGGGCGCAGGGAGTGGCTGACTCAGCCTTCAGCCTCGCGCGCCATCAGCCAGAGCAGGTCGGACACGCGGTTCACGTATTGCAGCAGCACCGGCCGCACGGTCTTGCCGTCGCCGGCGAGTCCGACGAGCCGCCTTTCCACGCGGCGCGCAGTGGTGCGGGCCAGATCGAGGGCGGCGGCGTGGACGTTGGCGCCGGGCGTCGCCCAGCCGTCGAATTTCGGCTGGCGGGCCTCGATGGCCGCCACAGCGGCGTCGATGCGTTCGAGCTCGGCGGCGCCGAGCTTGGCAAACTTGGAGCCAGCGTAGCGCCCGGAATCGCCTTCGGCGCAACTGATCTCGCCCATCAGGCTGACGAGCTCGCGCTGGATGCGCTCCAGTTCGCCGGCGTCGGCGCCGGCCCGGCGGGTGGCCTTGGCGAAGCCGATGGCGACGTTCAGTTCGTCAAGCGTGCCGACGGCCTCGATCTGCGGGTGGTCCTTCGGCACGCGTTGGCCGTAGAGCAGGCTCGTCGAGCCGTCGTCCCCCGTGCGGGTGGCGATGGAGCGGGACGGGCGTTGGGCAGGATCGGACATGTCAGGCCTTCTTGGCCGCCTCGCGGGTGCGTTTCTTCAGCGCCTTCAGCTCGGGATCGATCAGGGCAAGCACTTCCTTTTCCATCCGGTCGATATAGAGCACGCCGTTGAGGTGATCGACCTCGTGCTGGACGCACCGGCTGAGCAGCCCGTTGCAGCGGAGCGTGTGGGTGTGGCCGGTGGTGTCCTTGAACTTCACGGTGATCTCGTCCGGCCGCACCACGTCGCCGCGGATCTGAGGGAAGGACAGACAGCCTTCCTCATAGACCGTTTCCGGCTCCGGGACCACGGTCACCTCGGGGTTCACCAGCACCAGCGGCATGAACAGCTCGAGGGGTGGGCGGGTGCCGTTGTATTCCCATTGGAACTTGGACTCGACGCCGGTCAGGTCGACGACGCAAAGCTGGATGGCCTGGCCGATCTGCTGCGCGGCCAGGCCGATACCCTCCGCGGCGTGCATGGTTGCGATCATTTCCTCGGCCAGTTTGCGCAGCGCGGCGTTGAAGGCGTTGATCTTAACCCCTTTTTTGCGCAGAATCGGGTCGTTGTAGTGAACAATGGGCAGGGGCATGGGTCAGGTGTGAGGGTGGCAGTGTATTTGTCCGCGCGACGCCGCGGCAAATAAATTTGTTTCTGCCCGCCAAGCCATTATGCCTCTGCCCATGACTTCCGCCACCGCCGGCGCCCGGCCTGCCCCCTGGCAGCTCTGGCTTGTCCTGGGTCTGGGGTTGCTGGCGCTCGCCTGGCTGCTGCCGGTCAACGTGAAGTCGCTCAACACCGCGCTGCTGCGCGAGGCCGGCCGCGACACGCCCAGCGTGGCCGGTTTCGGCCGCGACCTGCTCGAGTTGGACAAGCCCGGCCCGGCCGCGATGGTGCTCGAGACCGCGCGCCGCACCGGCGACCCCGGAGCCGGGGCCCTGGCCGTTTTCTTTGACTCCTTTGCGGAAAAGCACCGCGACATGATGCCGTGGGGCGGGTGGGACGTCGCGTTGGAGCCCCTGCTGGCCAACCGGAACGCCGCCTCCCCGGCGGACTCGCAACCCGTGCTCAAGTTCATGGTGCAGCAGCAGGCGCGCGACAACCTCCGCCGCTACCTCGCCGTTTCCCGCCTGCCGGCGGTGCAGACCGTCCTGAAGACAGGGGAGCTGACCACGACGCAGCGCTTCGTGCCCGCCAACCGGCCCGGCGGACAGCCGCTCGACGCGGTCATCTTGCTCACGGCTTATCTCTGGCAGACCGAGCACCTGTCCGCCTCGCTGCAGCGCGAAGTGCGCGCACTGGCCGAGGTGGCGGTGCAGACCGGGCAGATGGGCGAGCTCGAGGACTTCTACCTGGATATCCTGACCCTCGGCCAGCGGCTCAACTGGATCCAGCTTGCGGAACTGCTGCGCACGACCGGTTCCCTGGGCACCGTCGGCCAGTTTGCCCACCTCGCCCGCATCGCGCCCGAACACCTGCCCGTCATCTACACGGCGGCGCTCATGACGAAGTCCGCGGACACGGTCGCGCACTACCTCATCACCTTCGGGCGGCCCGGCGCCGACAACCTGCAGCTGGCGCTTTCCTATGGCCAGGGCGCGGTGGAACAGCTCGTGCAGCGCCAGGTGCCGGTCACGCGCGGCGTCGGCCCGGAGTTTGAATTTGGCGCGTCCTTCGCGCTGCGGCACCCCGAGATGGCGCTCCTCGCCAAGTATGCGGCGTTCCTGGCCGGCGTCTTCCTGCTCATGCGGGCGCTGGACACGGGGCTCTTCTTCGCCGCCGAGTCGGCCCTGCGCGGCGCCTTTCCCCGGATGGGCAGCGGCGTCGTCGCTGTCATCCTCACCTTTCTCTTCTTCGTTTTTTCGGAGCCGTTCCTGCTGAACGCGGCCCCGGTTTCGGATTACAAGCTCAAGCTAACCATTCCCGTCATCGGCGCCCTCGCGGCGCCTGACGCCACCCCTTCAACTACACCCACCAACATGGACATCTCCACCATCCTCTCCATCACGCTGTTCGCCTGCCTGCAGCTCGGCATGTATGTCATCTGCCTCCTGAAGATCTCCGAGATCGACCGCCAGCCCCTCGCCGCGGCGTCCAAGCTCCGGCTCATCGAGAACGAGGAGAACCTTTTCGACGGCGGTCTTTACCTCGGCATCGCCGGCACCGCCACCGCGCTGGTGCTGCAGGTGCTCCACCTCATCGACGCCAACCTGCTCGCCGCCTACTCGTCGAACCTCTTCGGCATCGCCTGCGTCGCCCTCGTGAAGATCCGCCACGTCCGGCCCTACAAGCGCAAGCTCATCGTCGAGTCGCTCCCGGTCACCGTCACGGCGTAAGGAACGCGCCTCATGAACAAGACGCTTCTACTGATCATGTGCGACTTCATGTTGCTCAATCTCCTGGCGCTCACGCGCTGGGAGAAGGCCGAGCCGTCGCACACGCAGCTCGAGACGGCCGCGCCCCGCGCCGCCGTCAACGCCCCGGCGGTCAACGCCGACATGGTCGAGCTGATGAAGATCTCCCTCGAGGACGAGAAGGCCACCCGCGAGAAGCTCGCCGCGCAGCTTTCCTCGACCGAGGGCACGCTGGGCGAGCGCGAGAAGAACCTCGCCGCCCTGCAGCAGCAGAAGGGCCAGCTGGAAAGCTCGCTGGCTGCGACACAGAACAGCGCGCGTGAGCTGGAGAAACGCTACACCGCCACCGCGCAGGAGGCGTCGATGTCGAAGGAGCAGCTCGCCAAGCTGCAGCGCGAGCTGGAGGAGCGGAAGGCCGAGGCCGACCGCCAGAAGGCCGAGCTCGCCCGCATGGAGCGGCAGAACACCGAGGCCCGCCAGCGCATCGAGAACCTCAACGTCGCCGTCCGCGTCGCCGAGCAGGAGAAGGGCCTGCTCAGCCAGAACCTCACCGAGGCCAAGCAGCAGGTCGAGGTGGAGCGCCTCGAGCGCGCGAAGGTGCAGGAGCAGACCACCCAGCTGGCGCAGGGCGTGGACAAGCTCGCGGGCAACGCCGGCGAACTCAGCAAGGAGATCCGCGACAACCGCCCGATCAACCCGAACATCATCTTCAGCGAATTCCTCGCCAACCGGGTCCAGTCGAAGTTCACGGCCCGCCGGCCCGGCATTTTCAGCCCGACGGTCAAGGAACAGACCACGCAGACCATCCTGGTGAGCGACGGCAACAAGGTCTACGCGCTGATGCACCTCAGCGACACGCCGTTCGTGCTCTCGGACATCCCCACCGATTACGACCAGGTCAACGCCACCCTGACCCGGGGTTCCTTCAACGCCCCGGTCGCCGAGGTGCAATTCCTCCAGCTCGACCCGCGCGTGCTGGTCGCGCCGGTCGACCCTTCGCTGGCGGCACTGATGGGCGCGAAGGTCTACCAGCTGGCGAAGGAGCCCTTCAAGTTCCCCGACGCCGTTCTGGTGCGCGCCGACGACGGCCGCTACGGCGAGACGCCGCTGCGCATCGACGCCTCCAACCCGAATTACGTGAAGCTGGACAACCGGATCGTCACCCGGCTCTTTGGCGAGATCGCGCCCAAGCGCGGTGACCTGGTGTTCAGCAAGACCGGCGACCTCATCGGCCTCATGGTCAACAGCGACTACTGCGCGGTGCTTGGCAACTTTACCGCCGCCTATACGCTCAAGACGGGCGACAATCCCGAGCCCAAGACCAGCGTCATCCTTGCCGAGGCCTACACGCGGTTGCAGCGGCTGCCTTACAAGCTGCAGTAAGCGCCGGACTCAGGGCTCGAACTGATACAGCGTGAAGGCGTCGCCTTCGCCGCGCGGCACGGCCAGCACGCGTTTTGCCGGTCCCGCCGCCTGATCCAGCCAGGGGTGCGCCGGATAGAGACTCCCCTCGTAGAGCAGGAAGCAGGCGACCTTGCGTCCCGCGGCCACCTGGCGCAGACCGGCCCGGGCGGTCGCCAGCTCCTCCGGCTCGTAGATGGTGAAGGGCACGACGCCGATCCGGGGGTCGCCCAGCTCGGCCAGCATCAGGCCGTAGCACCCCGGCCGCATGAACCGGTGGGTCAGCACGAGGCAGCGCACGTCGTGGCGGGTCGCGTAATCGTCCAGGTAGCGTTGCACGTCATGCAGCCCGCGGCCGCTCCAAGGGCCGAGGAAATACTGGCCTATCTCGTCGGCCGGAATGTCGGCTCGGCGTGTGTCGGCGGAAATTTGCCAGGACGCGAAACCCCAGCTGCCGGCCGCCGCGGCAAACAGGGTCGTCGCGATCACGCGCCGGCGTCCGGTCGCGACGAGGGCAGGCGCCCAGGCCAGCGCGAGGAAAAGGATCAGCGGCACCTGATCCGGCATCAGGTAGCGGGCAAAGGGCCGATTGTAGAGCAGGGCGGCCACCGCGAGCGACAGCGCCGACCCGAGGGCGGTGGCCAGGGCCGGGGCAGACCGCACCCGGGCCGCGAGGATGAGGGCTCCCGCCCAGAGCAGTGCCAGCGGCCAGCGGCCGTAGCCCGCATACCAGCCGCACCACTGAGGCACGCGTTGGGCGGTGGTCGACCAGTAACCGTGGCCGAAGTCGGGCAGCGAACCGAATTGCGCGCTTTGTCGGCCGAGTTGGAACAGGTCCGGTCCCAGGCAGAGCAGCGGCAGCACCGCGCCGAGGACGATCAGGGCCAGCGCTCGGCCCAGTCGGGGAAGAGTCGCGCCGGGTTGCACGGCGAGAAAAAGCAGGCCCAGCCACGGCAGGGCGAATGCCGCCGATATCTTGAACAGGCAGCCCACGCCGAAAAGCACGCCGGCGGACAAGAGGAACGGCGCGGGCGGCTTGGATTGCCCCTGACAACCTGCGACCATCAGGGCTGCGGCCCAGGCCAGCAGGGCTGCGACGAACGAGTCCTGCAGGGCGAGGCGCTCGTGAAACACGGCGAAGGGCATGACGGCCCACAGCCACAGGCCGCAGAGCGAGGCGGCGCGGCCGGCCAGCCGTTGGAGGGTCCAGCCGATCGCCACCATGGTGGCCAGACCCGCGCCGGCGCTCATCAGCCGAGCAACCTCCAACGCATGGCCGGGCAGCCAGCCGGCGGGGAAAAAAAGGTGGGCGAGGGCCGGCCGGCCCTGGCCGAGGGGATCGACCACGGCCCGCACCCGCGGGTCGAGGGCGGAGAGGATGTTGCCGGCCTCGTCGACGAAGGGCTCGGGTCCCCCGATGCCTCGCGTCCGCAGCCAGGCCGCGGTCATGATCGGCAGGGCAATCCACGCCCAGAAGGGAATCCGGGATTCGCGGGCGGCGGAGGGCAGCATCGTCGCGCCATCCAATCGATGAGCGAACCGATGTTAAGCCTTTTGTCCGCAAACGGGATTTACAGCCCCGGCGCTCGCTCCCTTGCTGGTGGCGTGCTGCCCCCGCTCATCGAATCCGTCGGCCTGACCGATCCGTGGACCTACCTCGCGGTTTTCCTGGGCGTCTCGCTGCTGATGTTGTGGCGGCTTGAGGCGATGCTCGATCACGGCTTGGAAGGCACGGCGCTGGGCACGCTCATCATGCCCTACTGCTCGGGGCTGGGTAACCTGATCTTCGTCGCGATCATGGTCGCGCGCGACGGCAAGCCGCAGGAGGTCATGACCAACTGCATCGTGAACAACGTCACCAACCTCACGCTGGTGCTCGGCTTGCCCGCCCTGTTTTGGGGCCTGCAGGTGATGCCGGCCGGGAAGGCGGCGTCCGCGGGCGGCAAGAGAGGGAGGGGCGGGAAGTCCGCAGCCAAGGCGAAGGGCGGCTCCGGCGGCAGCGAGGGCCAGATCAACCGCCTGTCGCTGCTGCTCACGCTGGTCGCGGTGCTGTTTTTCACCGGCGCGGTCTGGGCGCTCGGGCGCGACGGGAAAATCGACCGCAACGACGGCCTGATCCTCATCGGCCTCTTTCTCTTCTGGCAGTGCTTCCAGGTCTTCGACGTGCTCAAGCACAACATCCGCCAGAAGGTCGCCTTCGGGTTCATGTTTTATGTGGATGCCATGGTCGTGCTGCTCTGCGCCTATGCGATGTATGAGACGATCGACTGGCTCGTGACCTGGCTGGCGGCGCAGAAGACGGGTTTCGTCAGCGGCGCCAACCTCGGCTGGCTGACCGGCTGGCTGATGGTGCTGCCCAACGCCGTGCTCGCGTTCTACTGGGGCTGGAAGAAACGCGCCGACGTCGTCTATACCTCCCAGGTCGGCGACGGCCACATCTGCATTCCGCTCTGCCTCGGTCTCTACGCGCTGTTCAAGCCGCTGCCCGTGACGGGATTCTTCGAGACGGGCCTGTTCATGCTCTTCGGTTCCGTAGCAGTGCACGGTGTATTCCTGCTGACCACCGGCGGCCTGCCGCGCTGGGTGGGCGGACTGCTGGCCGCGGCCTACGGGTGGTTTGTGTGGCAGGGCCTGCTGAACTAAGGCGTGTTTTCAAAATGCCTTGTCATCGCGAGGCTCGCGGCAGCGAGCCGTGGCGATCCAGATGGATTGCTTCGTCGTCCCGCAAGGCGGGACTCCTCGCAATGACATTTTGAAAACACGCCCTAAATCAGGCAGGGGCGCCTGCCCTCCGGTGCCCGGGCCGTTCGGGGCAACGGCCCTTCCCTTACTCCAGCGGATCCGCGCCGAACAACTGGCTCAGCTTCGCGAAGGGGGCCTGGGCCTCGCGCCACAGCGGATTGGCCCGGATATCCTCCATGGTTTTCTCCGTGTGGTTGCAGAACAGGTAGGCGGCCGGCCCGAGACGGACGCAGGCGTCGAACCGCGTGCCGGTGGCGTCGTGCACAAAGGCGAAATCGCCGACGCCCAGTTTCTGCTGCTCGAGCTCGGCGCGGAGCGGGAGGATGTCCTCCTTGAACTTGCGCTGGTAGGTCTCGGCGCGCGGGCCGGAGTAGGCGAGGATGGCGCCCTGTTCGGTGGCGAGCTTGACCAAGATCCACTCGTCGAAGACCGGCTGCTGGTAGAGCGCGGTCATGCGGCCCAGCGCGGAGATGATGGCGGTGCGGGCGGTATCGAGATTCATTGGAAAAATTCTCCCGGCTTCGGCGGGCGAGGCCAGAAAATTGTGACCGGTCCGGCGGTCAGCGGACGGTTTTCACGTCAAAATGAGGATTCAGGATCAGACCGATCACGTTGCCGAACGGGTCGAGCACGCTGGCGACCTTGATGCCGCCACCGACTTCCTTCGGCGCCTCATGGGGCCTGGCCCCAAGGCCGAGGAAATGAGCGTAGGTCGCGTCAAGGTCGTCGACTCCCCAGTAAGTGTGCACGCCGCCGGCGACGATCGGGGCCGGCGCGTCGGGGTCGAGGCCCAGCTCGAATCCGCCGATATTGAACCCGACGTAGAACGGCTCGTCGAAATAGGGTGTGGCGCCGAATGCCGCGGCATACCAGACCTTCGCCTTGGCGAGGTCGGTGACCTGATAGATCGTAGTGCGGAGACCCTTGATCATCGCACCGCGAGCTTCTCGTCAAAGGCGCTGTCCGGCAAGCCGGTTTACGGTGCATGGCGAAGGTCTGGTCCCGGTCGGCGGAAGAGGGAGCTGTCATTTCCGGGCAAATGGGGTATCCTAACGTTGTCGTGCGTGCGTTGCTGTTACACCCCGGGTTTCCGGATACGTTCTGGAGCTTCAAGCACGCGCTCAAATTTGTCCGCAAGCGGGCCTCATTGCCGCCCCTTGGCCTGCTGACTGTGGCCGCGCTGCTGCCGTCGGCGTGGGAGAAGCGGCTGGTCGATCTCAACGTGCGGCCGCTCACCGAAAAGGACCTGGCCTGGGCGGATCTGGTCTGCATCGGCGCCATGATCGTGCAGCGGGAATCGGCGCAGGCGCTGATCGCGCGGTGCCGGGCGGCGGGCAAACTGATCGTGGCGGGCGGGCCGCTGTTCACCAGCGAGCACGCCCAGTTCCCGGAGGTCGACCACTTCGTGCTGAACGAGGCGGAGCTGACGCTGCCCGATTTTCTGCGCGACCTCGAGCGCGGCTGCGCCCGGCGGGTCTACGCCACGGCGGCATTTGCCGACATCCGGCGGACACCCGCTCCGCTCTGGGCGCTGGCGGACCTGCGGCGCTACGCGTCGATGAGCCTGCAATACTCGCGCGGCTGCCCGTTCGACTGCGAGTTTTGCGACGTCACCGTGAAGTTCGGCCACCAGCCCCGCACAAAGGCGGTCGCCCAGGTCATTGCCGAGCTCGACGGCCTTTACCGGCTCGGATGGCGCGGCCAGGTGTTCTTCGTCGACGACAACCTGATCGGGAACAAGCGCGCCCTGAAGACCGAGCTGTTGCCCGCGCTCATCCAATGGCAGAAAGGCCGGCACGGGCTGCCGTTTTATACCGAGGCGTCCATCAACCTGGCGGACGACCCGGCACTGATGCGGTTGATGTCCGAGGCGGGCTTTGACGGGGTCTTCATCGGCATCGAGACCCCCGATGATTCCGCGCTGGCCGAGTGCGGCAAGCGCCAGAATCAAGGGCGGGACCTCGTGGCCGACGTGCAGCGGATCCAGCAGGCCGGGCTGCAGGTGCAGGGCGGGTTCATTCTGGGTTTTGACAGCGACACGCCTTCGATCTTCCAGCGGCAGGTGGACTTCATCCAGCGGAGCGGGATCGTGACGGCCATGGTCGGGCTCCTCAACGCGCTGCCTGACACCCGGCTCCACGCGCGGATGGAACGGGAGGGGCGCCTGCTCGGGCAGTCCACAGGCAACAACGTGGACGGGACGACCAACTTCACATCACGGATGAATGCCGATGTCCTGCGCGAAGGCTACCGGCGCGTCCTGCGGCACATCTACGCCCCGGGGCCGTATTACCAGCGGGTCCGCACCTTCCTGAGGGAATACCGCCGGCCCAGGATATCGGTCCGCCTGAACTGGCGGCAGGTGATGGCGTTCGGTTTTTCAAGCATCCGCCTGGGAGTCATCGGCCGCGAGCGGTTCCACTACTGGCGGCTGCTGACTTGGACGCTATTTCACCGCCCGGCGCACGTTCCCCTGGCGGTTACGCTCGCGATCTACGGCCACCACTTCAGGAAATGCAGCGCCGTGGTCGCGCCCTGAGGCCGCGAATGGAGGCCTGTTTTTGAAAAGGAAGATGCGAGGGCCGGTTTAACCACGGATTTCACGGATGGGCGTGGATGAGATGTTGCATCTCAATCGGTGTTCATCCGTGTGATCCGTGGTCAGTGCCCTGGAGGATCGTCGTCTCCTGGCGGAATCAGCCGGATGCGTGTCGGCGCGTCGCGGTCGCAAGTGAGCACGCCCTCCTTCTCGAAAAGTTCGACCACCTGGATCGAGCTGCGACGGAGTTCGGTGGCGGGCTTGTCCTCGGGCTTGATCGTGCCGGCGCGACCCGGGTGGGTGAAATAAAAGAGGAAGGCGCGGCCTCCGCTGACCACGACGCCGGGATGGCCGCCGTTCACGCCATCGTCGGCGCCCTTGCCGGGCACGTCGAGGAGCAGTCCGGGCTGGCCGGTCCAGTTGAGTTGGTCGGTGGAATGGTAGACACCGAGGCCCTTCCACGTGTCGACGATCATCCAGGTCCGGCCGTGCCAGTCGAAGACGAACGGACCTTCGCACCGGCCGGCAATACCGGCACAGCGGCCACGGTCGGTCCAGGTGGCGAGGTCGCGGCTGTCGGCGCAGCAGATGGATTTTCCGTCGCGCTCGTTGTTATACCACATCCGCCACGTGCCGTCGGGCAGGCGGTGGACGACGGGGTCGATCACGCGGTCGGAGGCGAGCTTGAGCGCGGAAACGTAGCGCCAATGCCGCAGGTCGGGGCTCGTCAGGTGGGTGATGGAGCGCGGATGCTGCCAGTCCTCAAAGATGCCGGGCACGACCGTGAGAAACAGGTGATGGATGCCGTCCGGTGACGTGACGATCTCCGGCGCCCAGTAGGTCGCGTCCTTGCCGCCGAAACCCGGCGGCAGGGTGATGTCGGCGGTGCCGATGGATTTCCAGGCGGCGCCATCGGTGGACTCGGCGATGCCGACGGGCGTGCCGTGCACCCAGGCCACGCCGGAGAGGCCGGGGACGTTGGCGCGACGGTTGGTGTAGAACATCCACCAGCGGCCGGCGGCCTTGTTCCAAATCACGATCGGATCGGCCGCGCCATCGTAGACCGGATCACGGAAGAGGGGCTTGGGGGCGACGGGGCCGAGGGTGTCGACCGGTTGGGCGGACACAACCGGGCCGGACAGGGCTAGGGCGGACAGCGTCGCGAAGGTGAGCGAGCGGAATTTCATCGGGGCGGATCGCAGTCTCGCGGGCCATGCCATCCGGACAAGCTCCGAGTCGGTCTTAAACTGCCAGTCGAGGCCAACGGACCGCGGAGGTCACGCCTTCGGCTCGAAGCGGCTTTGGGCGCGATTTTTCTTCACGGTGTGCGCGGGGGCGACCACGCCGTTCATCGCGATGTAGACGCCGGGCGGCAGCGACTGGACGGCGCCGACAGCGCAGCCTAGGTTGAAGACGGCGTCGCTGTTGCGGAAGCGGGCGGGCTGCATCGAGCCGGTGAAGACGATCACCTTGTCCTTCAAGCCCTCGAGCTTGGCCGCCGTGGCCGTCATGGTGTCGGTGCCGTGGGTGATGAGGATGAGGTTCTCCGGCGAGGCCTCGACGCGCGTGCGGATGAGGGCGCGATCCTCGTCGGTCATCGCGAGGCTGTCCTTCTGCATGACGGACTCGACCACGAAGTCGAAGGTGACGTTGGATTCGCGGAAGACGGGCCCGACCTGGGGCTCGCCGACCTCGTAGGCGCTGGCGGCGTCGAAGTAGACCTTGTCGATCGTGCCGCCGGTGGAAATGACGCGTAATCGCATGGGCGATCATTGGCGGGGCGCGGGTGGAAATTCAATCTGGATTAACCGCTAGGGGGGGCGACGGACACCGGGGGGAACACAAGGTCTGTCCACAGAAGGCACGAGCTACGCAAAAACAGGAAACGGAGGATAACTTGGTGGAACCGGGATGCCGTTGTTTGGGTCCATGGCGGCGAAAGCCGGGTTCGCTTTTGCGGCCTTTTGTGCTTCTTGTGGCTCATCTCCCTCATGGCCGGTCAACCGAACATCCTTTGGATCGTGACGACGCAGTGGCGGGCGTCGTCGACCGGATACGCGGGTGATGCCAACGCGCGGACGCCGTGGCTCGACGGGCTGGCGAGCGAGGCGGTCAACTACACCCAAGCCGTCACGCCGCACCCGCTCGGGCCGCAGGCGCGGGCGGCGCTGCTGACGGGCAAGCTTTGTCCGGAGAACGGCGTGAGTGATTACTGGGATCCTCTGCCGGTCACCGCCCGCACGGTGGCGCATGCGCTGCACGACCGCGGGTATGTGACAGCGTTCTTTGGCAAGTGGCACCTCGCGGAGCGCGATCGGACCATGCCGTTCGTCGGCCAGGAGCACGCCCGGCAGATCGTGCCGCCGGGGCGACGCGGCGGCTTCGAATTCTGGGAGGGATTCGAGAGCGGTTTTTTGCTGAATGATCCGTGGCTGCACGGGACGCGGCTGCCGCAGCCGAAGCAGTTCAAGGGCTATCAGGCGGATGTGCTCTGCGAGCGGGCGGCCGCCTGGTGCAAGGAACACGGGGCCAGGCGGGCGGCCACCGGGCGGTCCTTCTTTTGCGTCGTGAGCCTCGAGGCGCCGCATCCGCCCTATCATGCGCCGGCGCCGCATGTCGCGGAGCGCAAACCGGCCGAGATCACGCTGGCGGCCAATGTGCCGCGCGGCGGCACGGCGGAGAAGATCGCGCGCGAGGAGCTGGCCGGGTATTACGCGCACATCGAGGCGACCGACCGGGCGATCGGCCGGTTGCTCGCGGAGGTGGATCTGAGCGAAACCGTCGTCGTCTTCACCTCGGTGCATGGCGACATGCACGGGGCCCACGGTTTGTTCCGCAAGGCGTGGCCCTATGAGGAGTCGATTAGGGTGCCCCTGTTGATTCGCCGGGAGCGCGGCGCGAGAGGCAAGGAACCAAATGCGACGGACGGCAGCCCCGTGAGTCTCGTGGACCTGCCGCACATGGCGGTGGCCTGGGCCGAGGGGCGCGAGTGGCTCAACAAGCGCGATAGCGCGGTCATCTCGATGCCGGCGGCGACGGAAATCCCCCTGCAATGCCCGCAAGCCTGGCGCGGGTTCCGCTCGCCGAGGCACAAGCTGGTGCTCAATGCGGACGGGACCCCGTGGTTGTATTTCGATCTCGAGCACGACCCGTTGGAAATGAAGAACCTAGCCGGGGATCCGGCGCGGTCCGGGGAGATCGAGGCGCTGAGCCAGCTGCTGTGAAGCGCGGCGGGCCGCGCATCACTTCCGTTACTCGGCGGTGGCGCCGCCGGCCTTAGCGCCGAAGAAACGCGAGATCATGACCTGGATTTCCTCAATCTTCACCGGCTTGGTGATGTAGTCGTCCATGCCGGCGGCGAGACACCGCTCGCGGTCGCCCTGCATGGCGTTCGCGGTGAGGGCGATGATGATGGGCTGGCGGTTCTGCGCGGTCTTGGCGCGGATCTCGCGCGTGGCCGCGTAACCGTCCATCTCCGGCATCTGCACGTCCATGAAGATGAGCTGGTAGTCCCGCTCCCGCATCGCGTGCACGGCCTCGAGGCCGTTCGCGACGGCGTCGGCGCGGTAACCCATGCGCTGCAGGTAGCGGAGGGCGACCTTCTGGTTAACGGGGTTGTCCTCCACCAGCAGGATCTCGAGCGGGATGGTCTCCGCGAGACGGACGGCGACGCCGGCCATCATGGGCGCGGTGGAGCCCGTCTCCGTGCCAGCGATGATGTGGCGGAGCGTTTCGTGGAGGTGGTAGGGCTTGATCGGCTTCGGCAGGCGGAAGATCAGCGTGTCGTTGCTGTCCCCGCGCCGTGCACCCTCGGCCGCCGGCGTGAGGATGACGATGGGCAGGTCCGGGTGCGCGGCGCGCAGGTCGGCCACCAGCGTTGCGCTGGGGGTGCCGGCCAGGTCCTGGTCGATGACCGCGGCCGCCAAGTCGGCGCTGGAAGAGAGCGCCAGGGCCTCGTCGGCCGTCGTCGCGAGCAGCGGGGCCAGATCCCACGAGACCAGCGAATCGCGCAGCATCGCGCGGTTGACGGGATGGTCGTCGACCGCGAGCACGACGCCGCTCGGGATCGGGGCGAACAGCGGCGGGGCCCCGGCGTCCGTCAGCTCATAGGCGCTGGTCAGGATGCGGAAGTGGAAGCACGAACCCCGGCCGACCTCGCTCTCGACCTCGATGCCGCCGCCCATGAGCTGGCACAGGCGGTCGCAGATGGCCAGGCCCAGGCCGGTGCCGCCGTATTTGCGCGTGGTCGAGGAGTCGACCTGGCTGAACGGCTTGAAGAGCAGGCTGACCCGGTCCGGCGGTATGCCGATGCCCGTGTCGGTCACGCGGAAATTGAGGCAGATCTTCCCTTCCGGGGCGCCGGCCAGCGGGGCCACCCTGGTGACCTCCAGCGTGATGAATCCGCCGGGGGTGAACTTGACGGCGTTGTTGATGAGGTTGACGAGGACCTGGCGCAGCCGGGTGATGTCGCCGACGATGCAGCGGGGCACCGCCGGGTCGATGTGGTAGGCGAGCTCGATGCCCTTGGCGGCGGCCTGCAGCGCGAAGATGTCGACGGCCTCCTCCACGCACTGCGTAAGCTCGAAGGGCTGCTGCTCGAGCTCCATCTTGCCCGACTCGATCTTGGAGAAATCGAGGATCTCGTTGATGATCGAGAGCAGGGCGTCGCCGCTGGTGCGGATGGTGCTGACGAAGTCCCGCTGCTCGGCCGAGAGTTCCGTCTCCAGCAGCAGGCTGGTCATGCCGATGACGCCGTTCATGGGCGTGCGGATCTCGTGCGACATGGACGCGAGGAAATCCGACTTGGCGCGCGAGGCGGCGTCCGCGTCGGCCTTGGCCCGGCGGAGCGACTGCTCGGTCTCGACGCGCGCGGTGATGTCGGTCTCGATCGCGATGAAGTTCTCCACCACGCCCTCCTCGCTGATGACGGGCTGGACGTCGAGGTGGACGTGGAAGCGGCGGTCGTCGACGGCCAGCTGCACGACGTCGGTGGTGACGGGCTCGCGCTCGAAGAGCGCGGTGCTGATGCGCTCGACGGCGGTGGGGTCGCCCTCGGGGCTGGCGAGCAGCTCGATGAGCGGGCGGTGCGCGACCTCGGTGAGGCGGCGGCCGGTGAGGCGGGAATAGCTCTCGTTGACCCACTCGATGCGACCGTGGTCGTCGGTGATGATGACGGCGTTGTCGGTCTTGCTGGCGACGAGGGAGAGCTTGCGGCTCTCGGCCTGGCTGACGCGGAGCGCCTCGTCGGCGCGCTTCCGGGCGTTGATGTTCTGGATGGTGCCGAGCACGCGGAGCGGGCGCTTAGCCGCGCTGAAGGAGGTGCACTTGGCGCGGAGCGCGATCCAGACCCACTCGCCGCTGTGGTGGAGGATGCAGTGCTCGATCTCGATGAAGGGCGTCTCGCCGCGGAAGTGGGCGTCGATGACGGCGCGCACGGTCGGCTGGTCCTCCGCGTGGAGCAGGTTGAGCCACTCGGAGCCCGTGGCCGGCATGTCGCCGGGCTCGTAGCCGATGATCTTCCAGACGCTCGGGGTGCAGAACACGTGGTCGGACTCAACGTGCCACTCGTAGACGCCGACCTGGGTGGAATCGAGGGCGAGGTTGAGGCGCTCGTCGGTGGCCTTCAGGCGGGCCTCGACGCGGCGGCGTTCCTCGTTCTCGTCGCGCAGCTGCTCGCTGGTCTGCTCGGCGGCCCGCTGGCGGCGGCGGGCGGACTGGGCGAGGTTGACGACGAGGCCGAGGAGCGCACTGACGCCGAAGCCGGAGTAGAGCGCGAGCTCCGGCAGGTATTGGCGGTTGGCGTTGAGGTAGACGGGGCGCGGGACGAGGGTGATGGTCGTGCTCAGGCCGAGCAGGGTGTAGGAGGTGGATTGCCGCAGGCGTTCGTCGGCCGGTTCATTGGCGGAAATCAGCTCCCAGACCTTCAGGTTGCGGTTTTGTCCGGGCGGGGCGGCGGAGTTGTTGACCGTGACGGTCACCTGGTAGCGGTGCCAGAGATCGATCCGGCGGTCGATGAGGTCGAAGAGTTTGTCGTAGTAAAACTCCCCGACGATGAATCCATCGGGTTTGCCGTTCCGGGTCACGGCGGCATAGACCGCGAAGAAAGGGGCATACAGAGGCGTCTCAAGCGGCGCGGCGATTGCCGGACGGGGCGCGCCGCCATCGGAAGACAGGCGTCCGGCGTTTTCCATGGCGGTATGTCTCAGCGGATTGCCCTCGTGATCGTAGAACGGGGCGTCCTCGTTGCCGATCTTGGGCCAGATCCAGCGCGTGCGTTTGCCGGCATCGACCCACTGGATGTTGCGGCAGCCCACGACGTCGACGAGGTATTCGACGGCGGCGGCCTCCCATTCCTCCTGCGTGCCTGTCGGCGACTTCGACCATTGCGTGGCCAGACGGCCGATGCTGCTGATCCGGGCGTCGGAATCGCCGTTGAAGAGCGTCGCAATGCTGTTGCTGGTGAGCAGGGTGGTGTTGTTGATGTAGCCGAGTTCGCGCTGCCGCAGCGCGACCCAGAAGGTGAACGTCACCGTGATGCCGCCGACCACGACGGGCAGCCAGAGCCAGCGGGGGCCGCCGTTGGGGCCGTCCGGGCTGTCCTTGGCGGCGAGCACGATGAGGGCGCCGCCGAACACCAGGAGCATGATGGCGGTGTGCGGGCCGAGACGGGCGTAGGTTTGCCAGAAGTCGACCGCATTCAGTCCCGTGCGGTAGCTGAGCAGTCCGGTGAGACCGTAGGCGCTGCAGAGCGAGCCGAGCAGGGCGATCAGGATCGGGCGGCGGTAGTCCGCGGGACGCAGGCCGACCCAGAGGAGCAGCAGGCTCGTCAGCATGAGCACCGTGGAAAGGGCGGCCGGCATCCGGCCGATGTGCGTGCCCGCCACCAAGGTCTCGTGCTGGGTGAGCATGTTGTCGAGCGGGAGTTCCAGGCCCATCGGCCCCTCGATCAACGTCGCCCAGGCCAGCAGCGTCGCAAGGGCGGTCAGGGTGAGCCCGGTGCGTTTCCATCCGGCTGCGAATGCAACGGGTGCCAGCCCGATGAAAATGAGGCAGAGACACGCGTTGGCCGGCAGCACCGCGTCGTAAGAACGCGGCTGCACCAGGGTGACATTCCCCGTCAGCCAGCCACCGAGCACCGTGAGTCCATACAGCGCCAGCACCACAAACGGCGCGAGGTAGCTGTAGGGCAGCAAGCGGAGGGGGTTGCGTAGGACTGACGGCATGTGCGGTGCCGCTCATTTGCTAGTGGGACTTTGTCCCATGGCAATGGTATTTAGGGGGTTTCCCCTAGATAGGGCGCTTCGTAAGCCTCTTCGCGGGAGGGGATAAGACTATCAGCCCTTGCGATCCGGAGAATTTTCCGGGGACGTTGCCGACGGCGCTGGCACCACTGGTTTCGCGGTCGCACTTGCCGGAGCTGCGGGCGCGGGGGATTCCGGCTTGGGGGCGGAAGGGCCGACCATAATGGACCAGTCGGGCTTGTTCAGAGGGCCGCTCAATTTCAGCTCGAGGATGCTGGTGATCGGGTTGATCACGATGCCGATGACCGCGGTGAGCGGGTTGCGGCTTTCCTCGAAGGGCTTGAACTTGGCCGTGAAGTCGAGGGCGTTGCTGGCGAAGATGTAGTCGCCGCGCGCGTCGATCACGGCGCTGGGGCCGGAGATCTTCAGGTCGGGAAAATGCAGCCGGCCGGCCTCCAGCTTGTAGCTGGTGCGGGCGGCATCCAGTTTCAGCGACGAGAAGTTCAGGGAAAGCCCGCTGAGCACCTGCGAGAGCAGGCCGAAAAGATGGATCTCGCCGAGCTCCGCGCCGGTCAGGGCGGCGTTGCCGGAACCGGTGAAGGTGTTGATCTCGCCGGGCTGGCCCGCCGCCGACAGCGAGGCGTCAAGCCGGCCGCCGGAGGCGCGCTTCATGAACTTGCTCTCGCCGATGGAGTCGGGGGCCTTCTGCCCGTTGCGGGCGGTCTGGTAATCCTCGACGGCGCGGATGCTGCGAGCGAGGTCGGCGCCGCTGATGTTCGCGTCGAAGCCGAGTTTCCTCGCCTCCGGCGCCCCGTTGAGCACCGCGTGACCGGTCCCCTTGCCGCCGGCGATCGCGAACTCGATCTCCTCGAGCCGGAGTTCGTCGCCCCGGATGCCGCCGCTGACCCGCGCCGTCTCGAGGGGAAAACCCTGGGCGGTGAGCTTGTTCGCCGCCGTTCCGGTGAAGGTGAAATTCGGCGACGCGCCCGGCCACCGTCCCTCGATCGCGCCCTGCGCGTGCAGCTGCGGGGGAACGGAGAAGCGCAGGGCGGCGAGCAGGGCATCGGCCTTGCCGCCGGCCATGCGGCCGTAGGTTTCGGGCGCGAGGTTGGAGTCAAAGTTGAACTCGAGCCGGTTGGTCTCGCGGGTGGCCGCCTCGGTCAGGCGCCGGAACGTGCCGCTCACCCTCTCCGCGCCGCCGGCGCGCGTCGCGTGGAGCTCGAGCCCGTCGGTGAAATTGGGGCGGAGGAAGATCACCGTGTGCACCTGCTCGAGATCGCCGCCCAGCACGGTGGCGGCCGCCACGTCGGCCTGGCCGAAATAGACGGTGCGCGCGGGCTCGCGCCAGCGGCCGTTGACGTCCACGTCGGCGACGGGCACCGCGCTGGGGAAGGCGAAGTTGCTGTTCCAGAAACTCAGCCACCAGTCGCCGATGAACCATCCGTTGATGGCCGGCGGACGCAGCCGGCCGTGCAGCAGCATCCGGTAGTCCGTCGTGCTGAAATCCATCCAGTAGGTCCCGCGCGCCCCGTATTCGCCGAGCGCCACCCGCGCGTCGTAGGCGAGGAAGCTCATGCCGTGGATGTCGATCCGGCCGCGCGCCGCCGTGATCTTCACGCCGTGCGAGTCGAGCCGGCCGGCGTCGGCGCGGCTGGTGAGGCTCTCGAATTTCCAGCCCGGGCCGAGCACGGCGTCGGCGCGGAAGCCGACCGGGTCGCCGAAGACAAAATACGAGGCGGCGCGCGGCGTGTGTTCCTCCAGAAAGCGGCTGATCGCTGCGGGGGCGGCGCGGCCCTCGGCGTGGATGCGGGCGGACTGCTCCTTCAGCCGCGCGTCGACCTCGGCGGCGATGTATTCGCCCTGGATCTGCGCCGCGGTTTCCGCGGTCACGCGGGGCCAGTGGGTCAGGTCGGCGTGCAGCACGGGCCCGAGCGCCTGCTGGCCCTCGGCCGTGAGCGTGGCGGCGGCCAGCTGCACGTCCGGCGGTTGCACCGAGAATTTGTCCAGCGCGACCTGCGACGTGATGATGGCGCGCAGGTTCTCGACCGTGAAGTCGCCGCGGTAGGCGCCGTGGTGGATCGCGGCGTGGAGGCGCAGGGGGCGCGTCGCCTTCGTGTCGAGCCGCAGCGTGGCGGTGGCGGCGAGCGAGCCGAGGGTGATGGGCTGGCCCCAGGGCTGGTGCGCGGCGCGGGCTGTGAACAGGAGGCTGGCCGTGTTGCCGATGCCCGCGGGGCTGTCAAAGTGGAGGGCGAGGGAGGGCTCGTCGAAGGCGTCGAGCTGGTGGATGTTCACGGCCAGCGCGCGGCTCATTTGCAGGAAACGCGCGGTTATTTCCTCCGGGGACAGGGGTGCCGAGCCGGCGGCGCGGGCGGGGACGCTGAGTTCACCCTCGGCGGTCACTTCTAGTTGGCCGACGCGACCGGTGCACAGGTCCACGTGCCACACGTTGTCGTCGTCGTGGTGCAGCGTGAGCGCCAGGTCGCGGACGAGCGGCTCGACGGTGCCGCTCGGCGAGATCATGGCCGGCAGCTGCAGGGTCGCGCCTTCCAGGCGGATCTCATCGGGAATAGGGTGTCCGGCGAGGATGGACCAGAAATTGCGCCGCACGTAGACCAGGCGGCTGGAGACCACCGGTTCCTCGAAGGGCTGCACGCGCAGCGTGACATTCTCGAGCAGGATCTTGCCCGTCGGGTCAAAGCTGGCGTGGCCGAACCGGAGCTGGAGGTTGGCGACCGCCAGCCGCGCCTCGATACGCCGGAGCACAAAGCCCGGCACCGGGAGTTCCTTCGCGAGGGTGACGTAGACCAGCGCGACCAGGGTGATGCTGAGCAGGATCCACAGCGACCAGCACAGGAGCGTGACCGCGCAGGAGCCGCAAAAATGCAGCCCGGACACAAACCAGGTCTTGGAGCGCGATGGCGGCACGGCGGAAGTGCGGGGCCGTTCAGGGTTTCGCCGGGGGCACGAGGGCGGCGGGCGCAGGCGTCACGGCGGACGCCGGTCCACCGGCGACGGAAGCTGCCGGCAGCACGGGACCGGGATCGTTTTTCTCGGCGTAGGTCAGGGCGAAAAGGGCGTCGAGCATCTCCTGGGTGACCTCGAACTCCACGCCGCCAAATTCAGCGGTGCCCGCGAGCAGCGTGGTGCCGCCGAGGCGCTCGGTCAGGAAGAGCGTCGAGGCGGAGGACTGCGCGGCGCCGTTGCCACCGGCGAAGGCGAGGTTCAGGTCGAGCCGGTATTTCCAGGGGCGCGGGCCCTGGGTGGTCTCGGCGTGGTCGGCCGCGAAGGTGTCCGCGGTGAAGCTTTTCGCGCGCAGGGCGCGGAGTTCGGCCAGCAGCGTGGCGAGCGGCTTGCGCCGGGCCTCCGACTCGGCGGCGACGGCCGCGTCCCAGTTCTTGTCGGTGTCGGCGAGCTGGTGGCTGTAGACCGGGGTGTTGGCGGTGAGGTCGGTGAGGACCAGGCCGGTGATGCGGGCGCTTTCCGGCAGCTCGCGCAGCGTGCGCAGCCGGTAGTGGCGCGCGAGGACGGGCGTCTCCTCGAGGATGTCCGGGAGGACCTGGTAGATGTATTGGGCGCTGGTCACGCGGGCAAAGGCGGCGTCGCGTTCGCCCGGCGAGGTGCCGACCTGCAGCGTGGTCGTGGAAGGCTCGTTGCCGCGGGGCCCGCCGCCGGTGTTGAGGGCGAGGGTGATTTCGCGCTCGGGCCGGTTGAAGCCGTATTTTTCCAGGTCGGCCGCGGAGGGGGCGTCGCTCAGGAATTTCTTCGCGGCAAGCAGGTAGAGCTTCTGCAGCAGCTCCTCCACGAGGGCGGGATCCGCCGGGGTGGTCTGCGGGGCCTGGCCCGCGACGCGGGAGACGACCTGCCAGGCCGGGGCGCCGGCGCCGCCCTCGAGGCGCTGCAGGCTCAGTTCCGACTGGCCGGGGGCGCCGAGCGTGACGGCGGTCACGGTGCCCGGCTCGAAGTCGAGCACGTGCGGGTCGCGCAGCTGCTCCTGCACCGTGCGGAGCGTGTCGAGCAGGGCCGGGGGCAGCGCGGTGGTGAACACGACGGACTTGTCCTCGATCTTGGCGAAATACTGGCCATCGGGCGTGGCGTTGCCGAGCAGCAGGGTCTCGCGGCGGGCGTTGCCCTCGAGAGTGACGCGGAGGAACGGCGAGGTCAGCCCGGCGCGGTCGAGATCGGTCTCGCGCGGCTCGAGGAATTTTTTCGCGTTGAGGGCGTTGAGGGCGTTGATGGTGACCACGACGGCGGGCTTGCTGGCGCGGGCGGTGATGGGGGTGTCAAAGCCCCAGTGGCCGGCCGCGTCGCGGCGGACGCGGACCTTGAGGTTCGGCGCGGCGGTCTGGACGATGAGATTGCGGACCTCGAAGACGGGCACGGTGAAGATGGTGTCGGAGCGCAGGTCGTCGAGGGAGAGTCCGACGCTGTCCGCGAGGCTGCGGCCGACGACGTGGATGCGGGTGCCGTCGGGCGAAAGGACGTAGAGGCGCTTGCCGATCTCCGTGGCGTTGCCGATCTTCAGGGTGTAGTCCTTCTTGGCCGAGGTGAAGGTCAGGGTGATGGCCGGCTGGTCGAGGCCGTAGTCGGCGAGAGTCTGCCCGCTCTTGGCGAGGTCGGCGACCGCGAAGCTGGTCTCGTGTTCGAGGAACTGCAGGTCCTTGACCAGGCGGTCGACGGCGTTCGGGTTGGCGGGCCACTCATAGGGCTGGACGAGCCACCAGGCCTCGCCGCGGCGCTCGAGTTTCACCGGGGCGATCTCCGGGCTGCTGCTGGTGCGGGTGAGCGCCTCGATGGTCGCCACCTCGGCGCCGAGCACGCGTTTGCCATTGGTTTCGAGCGGGGCGACGGTCTCGAACCGGTAGATGTAGAAAAAGAGGACGACGTTCAGGAAGAGCAGGACGACGGTGACTTTGGAGCGCATGATGGGCGGTGGCTGGTTGCGGAGGGCGCTGGGGAAAGGGGCGGGCTCAGTTGCGACGCGTCCAATAGACGATCAGGCCGAAAATGGCGACGACTCCGGGCACGAGGAAGTAGAGCCCGAGGCGCAGCCGCACGAGCTCATCCTGGCTGAGGGCGAGCAGATAGCGCGGGATGGGCCGCGGCGGGATGTTGAGCTGGGTATCGCGGTCGACGGTCCAGCTGACGGTGGCGAGGAAGAGGTTAAGGTTGCCGCCAGAACCGATGCGGTTGTTCGTGACGAGGTCGGCCGTGCCGATCACCGCAAGACGGCCGCCGCGCACGGAGAGCGGCAGGTTGCTGGCGGGTTTCAGCCGCTCGGAGACGACCATCACGCCGAGCTGCCCCTTCAGGTCCACGCCCGGGGTATAGGCCGCCGGGATGTGCAGGCGGTAGCTCTCCTCGCCCCAAGCGGTCGGCCCGGTCACGATGAGAGTGACAACATTGAGACCGTCATCCGTCGAGCGGCCCTTGTCCTCGAGGATCACCCGCGCCGGGCCGACAATGACGGGCAGGTCGTTCGCGACGAGATTCTTGGTGATATAGTGGTCCTTGTCGAAATGCCGCAGCATCAGCTCGCCGGTGTCGGACAGGTAGGCGCTGCTGGTATCGTGGATGACGTTGTCGCGGACGACCACCCCCCAGTCGAAGAAGAGGTCCTCGAGGCCGTGACTGCGGGTCGGGTCCAGCATGATGATGAGGCGGCCGGCGCGCGTCTGGAGATAGTTGCGCAGGAGCTCTTGTTCGAAGGGCTGCACACGGCCCTGCTGGCCGGCGATGATGATAAGAGCGGCGTCGTCGGGGATCTTGTGCGTCTGCGTGAGATCGAGGTCCGCTAGGTCGTAGTTGCGCTGGCGCAGCTCGTCTCCGAGTTGGGATAGGCCGTGGGCGCCGTCGGTGTCGCCGGGCCGCATCTCGCCGTGGCCGGAGAGGAAATAGATCTTCTTCTTGTTCGGGCTGGAGACGTCGAGGATGGCGGCGGTCAGGGCGGGTTCGCCCAGAAAGGATTCCTTGCGCTTTTCCTTGATGTTGACGCGGTAGAATTCGCCGATGGTCATCACGTGGCGGCGGCCCTCGCTGTCGAGCACGACCACGTTCGGGCGGTCGATGTGCAGGGCCTCGGCCTCGCGCCGGGCCTGATAGACGTCGACGTAGCGGACCGTGATCTTGCCGTTGGGGCTGTTGCGGGTCTGGTAGACGTATTCGCGCAGCAGGCCGCTGATGTCGTGGTAGGCGGCGGAATTGGAGGTCTCGTCGTTGTCGGTGATCGTGACCGTGATGCTGACGTTGTGCTCCAAGTGGTCGAGGTAGGACCGGGTCTCCGCGGAGAGCGAGTGCTGCCGGCCCTGCGTGAGATCGAAGCGCCAAGCGTGGTTCAGCGCGATGTAGTTGAGGCCGCCGAAGAGGGCGAGGAAGAGGACGGCCTGCAGGAGCAGGTTGGTGAACCGGATCCAGCGGGCGGCGCGGAAGCTGTCGGAGAAGTCCATGCGGTCAGCTCCCCAGGATCTTGGCCTCGACGCCGAGGATGCTGAAGATGAGGGCGAGGACGGAGCCCGTGAGATAGAAGAAGACCTGCCGCGTATCGATGACGCCGTGCGTGAAATCCTCCACGTGGCCCGTGATGCGCAGTGACTCGACCGCGGTCTTCACCGACTGCATGCCCTCGGTGTTCAGCACGCTGAGGTCGCCGACGTAGCTCAGCCCGCCGATGAGGCCGAGCAGCAGGGTGAAGCAGAGGATGCCGGCGACCGCCTGGTTGCGGGTGAGGGCGCTGGCGAGGATGCCGAGGGCGATGAAGAGCAGGCCGCTGACCGCGATGAACAGGTAGCCCCCGACCAGCGGGCCGGCGTCGAGGAAGCGCGAGTCGCGGGCGTAGACCTTGAGGATGTAGTGAAAGCCGAGGGTCGAGCCCCACAGCGCCAGGTAGAAGAGGTAGGCGGCGGAGAATTTCCCGAGCACCACCTCGGCGGTGCTGACCGGCGTGGTGAGCAGCGTCTCGAGCGTGCCGAGGCGGCGCTCCTCGGCGAAGGACTTCATCGTGAGCAGCGGCACCATGAAGAACACCGGCACCCAGAAGAGCTGGAAAAAGGCCACCGCCGGCGCGGTCTCCTGCGGGGCCTTGCTGTAGAGGTCCAGGATGCCGGCGAAGAAAAAACCCATCACCAGCAGGAAGAGCACCGCGGCGATGTAGGTGCTGGGGCTGTAGAGCAGGGACCGGATCTCGTGCGAGAGGATGGTGAAGTAGTGGCGCATGGTTCAGACCCTGGGCAGGGGCGGGCGGCTGTCGCCCGCGGGCGGGCGCTTGTCGGGCAGTCGCGCATCCCAGCTGCGCCGGGTGGCGGCGAGGAAGACATCCTCGAGCGAGGGCTGGGTGCGGCCGAGCGACCGCAGGCGGTAGCCGAGGGCGGGCAGGGTGTGCAGGAGCCTTTCCCCCAGGTCGTCGCGCGCCTCGGTTACCAGCGTGACCAGCGCGAAGCCGTCGGGGTTGCTCTCATCCGTGGAGACGATCTTCAGCGTTGGCTCGATGCCGGTGACGTGCTCCGTGAGCACGGAAAGGTCGCCGGCGATCTCCACCCGATAGGTGGTGTGGCCGAAGATCTCGTGGCGCAGCTCGGCGGGCGAGCCCTGGGCGACGATGCGGCCGCCGTTGATGATGAGCACGCGGTCGCAGGTGGCCTCGATCTCGGGCAGGATGTGGCTGGAGATGATGACGCTCATGCGGCCGCGGAGGCTGGCGATGAGGTCGCGGACGATGATGATCTGGTGTGGGTCGAGGCCGATGGTCGGCTCGTCCATGATGATGACGGCGGGCTCGGCGAGGATGGCCTCGGCGATGCCGACGCGCTGGCGGTTGCCCTTGGAGAGCCGGCCGAGGATGCGGTGGCGGTTGCGCTTCAGGTCGCAGAGCTCGAGCACCTCGTCGATGCGGGCGCGGAGCCTGGCGCGCGGCATCTCCTTGAGCCGCCCGCGGAACCAGAGGTATTCGGACACGCGCATGTCGTCCGGCAGCGGATTGTTCTCCGGCATGTAGCCGACGTGGCGCTTGGTGGCCTCGGGTTCGCTGGCGACCGGGTGGCCGCAGATGCGCACCGAGCCGGCGTTGGCCGGTAGGAAGCCGGTCAGGATGCGCATGGTGGTGCTCTTGCCCGCGCCGTTCGGCCCGAGCAGGCCGACGATTTCACCGCGTTTGACGGTGAAACTGAGGTCGTTGACGGCGGTGAGGGAGCCGTAGGTCTTCACGAGATGGGAGACCTCTATGGTGATGTCGGGAATTTCGGCCATGCAGGCGGTTGCGCGGGACATTTACACGGGGATTCGGCCCCGCGGGCAAGCCTGCGTATCAGACGGCGGGAGCGGGCTCGCGGCTCAACGTGACCTCTCCGGCCCGGAAGCGTTCCGTCTTGCCCGAATTCAGCCGGACGATGAGCGAGCCCTCGTCGTCGATGCCGGTGGCGGTGCCGCCGACGGTGCGCGTTCCCTGAGTGACGTTGACCGGGCGGCCGCGCAGCATGTCGTGCTTCTTCCAAAGGTCGGCGAACTTGTCGCGATAGTCACCCTCGACGAACTGGCCGTAGGCAACCAGCACGCGGCCGATGAGGGCCGCGGCGAAGCGGTTCAGGTCGATCGGGGTGCCCGTGGCCTCGGCCAGCGAGGTGGCGGAGCGCTGGAGCTCGCGCGGCAGGTCCTGGGTGCGGCCGTTGAGGTTGAGGCCGAGGCCGAAGACGAGGTCGCGGATCTGGTCGGAGTCGATGCGGGCCTCGGTCAGCATGCCGCCGGCCTTGCGCTCGTTGACGTAAAGGTCGTTGGGCCACTTGAGGCTGGGCGCGATCTTGCAGAAATTGGCGACGAGTTCGCAGATGTTGAGGCCCATCCAGAGCGTGAAGTTATGCATGCGCGCCGGCTCGATCTTGGGGCGGAAGACGAAGGTGGAGTAAAGGTTGCCCGCCGCGGGGCTGTGCCAGGCCCGGCCGCGACGGCCCCGGCCCTGGGTCTGCTCGCGCGCCAGGATGACCAGCGGCACGGGACAGCCCGCCGCCAGCTGGCGCTCGGCCTCGCTGTTGGTGCTGTCGACGGTGTCGAGGCAGACCAGATGGGGCGGACGCGCGCGGCCGCTGAGATAGGCCGCGACCAGGGCCGGATGGAGCGCGGTGGGCGTCTTGGTGAGCCGGTAGCCGCGGCTGTGCACGGCCTCGAAGCCGAAACCCTGCTTGGCCAGCTTTTGCAGCTGCATCCAGACTGCCACGCGCGAGGTGCCGAGCTGTTTGGCCAGCCTGGTGCCCGACACCATTCCGGTGTCGGCGGCGAGGAGTTCGCGCAGGATGGTGACTTCGGTGGGGGACATGAAAAATTTATCGTCGCGGCCGCGGGACGGGCCGGTAACAAAGCAGAGAACGATGCGTGCGCAAATGACATTTGCGGAATTCCTGAACTCCACGGCCGGCGACGCGCCGCCCGCCGAGCTCAGCCTGGCGCTGCAGGCCTTGTGGCATGACGCCCATGAGCAATGGCACGAGGCCCACGAGCTGGCGCAGGAGGCGGGCGGGGCCGACGGCGCGTGGGTCCACGCCTACCTGCACCTGAAGGAGGGGGACGAGGCCAACGCGGCCTACTGGTATCAGCGGGCGGGCCGGAAGCAGGGTCCGGGCGATTTGCGGTCCGAGTGGGAAGTGATCGTGCGCACGCTGCTGGCCAAGGCTTGAATCCGGGTGCGCGGCCACCTGACCCGGCCGCCTTTGGTTTCGAAGCGCGTGCATCGTCGGGTGGGCACGTTTTCCAAGGAAGACCCCCCGGGGCGGCCTACTTGTTGACTGCGTCGCGCAGGGTCTTGGCCAGCGCCGGATCGGTCACCTCGGCCGTCTTCGCGAGCTCGAGGGTTTCCTTGCGCATCTGCTCGTTCTTGCTGCGTTCCTTTTCGTCGCGCATGCGATCGGCGTAGGACTGGCCGAAAAGCGGCAGGGTCACGGAATTCAGGGTGCGGTCGAGGGCGCTCATCTGCTTGGCGGCCTCGCCCTGCGCGGTGATGACGACCGCCGGCGTCAGGCGCGGGCGCGGCTTCTGTTTTACCGTTATCTTGGGCAGTTCCAACACGTCCGGGTTGGGCGCGTTGGCGGGCTTGGCCTCGACCGGCGGGGCGGGATTGAATTTGGGCAGCGCCGCGGTGACCTCCTTGGTGACCTGTGGGGACACCTTGGCGGGATCGGGCTGGGTGGGTGCGGCGGCGGCTGGTTCGTCCGCCCGCAGCAGAGCGGCGGAGGTGGCGAAGGCAAAGCTGAGCAGGAGTCCGGCGCGTTTCATGATAATAAGTAGGACAGGAGTTAGCCGCCAAGTTTCCCCAAAGCCGATGTTAATTTTGCGTCCGTGGGCGACACCGGGATGACCCTTGCCGTTACTTTCCCGCCGGGCGGCTCTGCCAGTCGTCGGCGGCCTGCATGTCCGACACGGCTTTTTTCAACTGGGCGGCCGTTACGGGGTCGGCGAGCCGGCCGACCTCCGCGATGTGCGCCAGCTGGCGGTAGGCCTCGGACAGCTTGTGCTCCTCGTAGGCTGCGCGTGCGCGGACGGACGGCGGGGCCGAGAGGATGGGAACAAACCAGCAGTTCATCGCCCATTCGAGTGGAGTCATGGAGTCCTTGTAGGCGACCATGGCCTTTTGCTGGACGATGCGCGGGTTGAGCCAGACGTCGGGATCGCCGGTGGGCACCCGCTTTTCCTTTACCATGAACTTGGGCAGGACGAGCACGTCCGGATCCTCCGGCGCGGCATCCGCGGTTCCGGTCGCAGGCGCAGGGAGTGCCGGGGCGTAGCCGGGGAGGCTGGCCCGGATGATCTCGGTGATCCGGGCGGAGGTCTTGGGCGCCTGCGCGGTGGGATTGGACTGTGCCGCCAGGGATCCGGCCAAGGTCAGGCAAAGCAGACTGAATCCGGCGGGTCTCATCGTGCGGCGCTACAGTGGGACCTTGGCCCGGCGGGAAGTTTCCGCAAGGCCGCGATTTGCGGAGGAGGGGAACCGACTCCGGTTGCTTATAGGGGCGCCGCTAGACGGCGCCCGCGGGCGGCGTCTAGCGCCGCCCCTGCACCGTGTTACTCGGATAGGTTCCTAAGTCTTCGCGAGCGCGGCAACCTGCTGGTGGATCCGCGGCCAGTGCATTTCCGGGATGGTGGCGCCAAGGTGCTGGACGGTCTCGGCCCCCATCAACGAACCGATGGCTCCGGCCACGGAAAGGGAATGCCCGCGCAGGTGGCCGTAAAGGAACCCCGCCGCCCAGGCGTCGCCGGCGCCGGTGGTGTCGGTGACCTGCGCGACCTTCACCGGCGCGATGCGGTGGAGCTCGGCGCCGCGCGCGACCCAGGCGCCGTCCTTGCCCATCTTCACGGCGGCGATCCCGCCGAGGGCCGCGAGCCGGCGGGCGAGGACGTCGTAGTCCGAAGTGGTATCCTGAAAGAGCGCGCGGACCTCGTCCTCGTTGGCGAAGATGATGTGGACGCCCTGCTTGATCTGTCCGAGCAGCCAGTCGCGGGAAAGGTTTACGACCTCGAACGAGGCGAGATCGATGCTCAGCGTGCAGCCGGCGCTGCGGGCGGTGGCGGCGACCTTCTCGGCGAGCGCGGGGTTGAACATCAGGTAGCCCTCGATGTGGGCGTGGCGGGCGCCGGCGAAGTCGGCGGCGGTGATCTCGTCGGGGCTCAGGGTCATGGCCGCGCCGAGATGGGTGCGCATCGTGCGCTGGCCGTCGGGCGTCACGAGCGAGAGGCAACGGCCGTTGGGTAGCGTGGCACGCTTGAAGCGCGAGGCGTCGGCGCCCATGGCGGTGAAATTCGCGCGGTAGTCCGCGGCGGTCGGGTCGCCGCCGATCTTGCCGAGGTAGGTCGAGCGCAGCCCGAGCTTGGTCGCACCGAGGGTGGCGTTGGCGGCCGAGCCGCCGGGAGTCACCGCGTAGTCGGTGCCGAGTTTGGCCAGGAGTTGGACGATGTCCTGGTCGTCGACGAGGACCATGCCGCCCTTGTCGCCGGCGACGTGGGCAAGGAAGGACTCGGGGACGCGCGCGAGCAGGTCCATGATGGGGTTGCCGACGCCGATGAGGTCAAACGGTTGGGAGGACATTGGGACGAAAATGATTTCTCGAGGGACTCTTGAGACAAATCGCGGAAACGCGGAAGGACGGAGAGAGCTGGATTCTTCGCGTTTCCGCTCTTCCGCGTTTCCGCGATCCTCCGGGTCAGCTCACGGTGAGGCTGGTGGCGAGGATCGGGTCGTCGTCCACCTCGATGAGGATGGAGTAGTCGCCGGGCTGCTCAAAGCGAAGGTTGCGCAGCTCGTTGATGAGGTTGATCCGGTGCAGCGGGCTCTGCGACTCGAACTCGCGGTGCAGCAGTTCGGCGGGGTTGGTCGGGTCGAGTCCCATCGACATCTTGATCTTGTGGGTGCCGGGCTGGACGTCGGTGAGGGTCAGGAACCAGACCATGTAGGGGTGCATGACCGGGAAAGAGCGGGCCTTGATGTTGGAGAACACCCCGAGGATGGTGTGCTTGCCCGAGGCGGGGTCGATGTGGACGCCGTCGCAGGTGATCCAGGCCAGGAGAGAGGGTTTCGACTGCACCACTGGAACATGCGGCGGGGTGGGGGAGCGGCAAACTATTTTCTCTCTTTTTCAGTGCGGGAATTGCCCTCGGGTCACCTTTTTCTTGTGTATGGTTACGGGGCCGTTTTTACCCTTGGGCGATGAAGTATATTTTCGTCACGGGCGGCGTGGTTTCTTCCTTGGGCAAAGGGCTCACGGCGGGTGCGCTCGGCGCCCTCCTCGAGATGCGCGGCCTCAAGGTGCGCATCCAGAAGTTCGATCCCTACCTCAACGTTGATCCTGGCACGATGAGCCCGTTCCAGCATGGCGAGGTCTACGTGCTCGACGACGGCGCCGAGACCGACCTCGACCTCGGTCACTACGAGCGCTTCACCTCCGGGAAGCTCTCGCGGGCCAACAGCCTTTCCTCCGGCCAGATCTATGAGGCCGTCATCGCCAAGGAGCGCCGCGGCGACTACCTCGGCAAGACCGTGCAGGTGATCCCGCACGTCACGAACGAGATCAAGAAACGCATCTCCGGCGGCGGCAAGGGCGTCGACGTGCTCATCACCGAGATCGGCGGCACGACCGGTGACATCGAGGGGCTGCCGTTCCTCGAGGCCCTGCGCCAGTTCGCGCTCGAGGCTGGCCCGAACAACTGCGTCTTCATCCACGTCACCCTGATCCCCTTCCTGAAGGCCGCCGGCGAGCTGAAGACCAAGCCCACCCAGCAGAGCGTGGCGAAGCTCCGCGAGATCGGCATCCAGCCGCACATCCTGTGCTGTCGTTGCGACCACCCGATGACGCAGGACATGAAGGAAAAGCTCAGCATGTTCTGCAACGTGCCCGCCGCCGCCGTCATCGAGGAGATGGACGTCGAGCACTCCATCTACGAGCTCCCGCTCATGCTGCAGAAGCAGGGCATGGACGACCTCGTCGTCAAGCAGCTCGGCCTCAAGGTCCGCCGCAACCCGAAGAACATCTGGGAGGAGGTCGTCCGCCGCATCAAGTCCCCGAAGCACGAGGTGAAGATCGGCGTCGTCGGCAAATACATCGAGCTGCAGGACGCCTACAAGTCCGTCTACGAATCCCTGACCCACGCGGGCATCGCGAACCATTGTCGCGTGCGGATCATCCGCATCGATGCGGAGAATATCGAGGGCAAGGCGGGCCTGTCCCGCCTGAAGGCGCTCGACGGCATTCTGGTGCCCGGCGGCTTCGGCGACCGCGGCATCGAGGGCAAGATCGCGGCGGCGCGCTACGCCCGCGAGCACAAGGTCCCGTATTTCGGCATCTGCCTCGGCATGCAGGTGGCCGTCATCGATTTCACCCGCAACGTCCTCCGGCTGAAGAACGCGAACTCGGTCGAGTTCGACGTCGACACCCCGCACCCGGTCATCGCGCTGATGGACGAGCAGCGCCACGTCGTCCTGAAGGGCGGCACGATGCGCCTCGGCGCCTACGAGTGCAAACTCAAGCCCGGCACGCTCGCCCGCAAGGCCTATGGGCAGGAGACCATTTCCGAGCGCCACCGCCACCGCTTCGAGGTGAACAACGACTATGTCGCCCGCCTCGAGAAGGCCGGCATGGTGATCAGCGGCTGGAATCCCAAGCGCGGCCTGGTCGAGGTCACCGAACTGAAGAACCATCCGTGGTTCCTCGGCGTGCAGTGCCACCCCGAGTTCCAGTCCAAGCCGAACAAGGCCCATCCGCTCTTCGCCGCCTTCGTCGCCGCCGCGATCAAGAACAAGAAAAAATAGGGCGGTGGACTGCGGCGACGTGTCGCCGCTTTCAAAACGGCCTCGCGAGGCCGCACTCCACCGGACGGATAGGGCCAAGGCGGCTTGCCTGTCTTCCGGTGTAGGGCTGGCGCTTGTTGCCACGCCGTTATTCGGGCGCAGTGCGGCGCGCCGACTAGCGGCGGCCCTACATTTCACCGCCTCGTCCCGCCGGATTTTATCCGTGCCTATCCGTGGAATCCATGGTCAATTCCGACACCTCCATGCTGTTCAATAAAAAGAAACTCCTCCTGCTCGCCGGCCCCTGCTCGCTGGAGAACGAGAAGGTCTGCCGGGCTGCGGCCGAGACGCTGACGAAGCTCGCGAAGAAGCACCCCGAGCTGAACATCGTGTTCAAGGGCTCGTTCGACAAGGCCAACCGCACCTCGCTCAGCGGCGACCGCGGCCCGGGCATGGACGAGGGCCTCGCGCTCCTCGCGTTGATCAAGCAGGACTACGGTTTCCCCGTCGTCACCGATTTCCACGAGCGCCAGCAGGCCGCCGCCGTCGCCCAGGTCTGCGACGTGCTGCAGATCCCGGCCTTCCTTTGCCGGCAGACCGACCTGCTGCTGGCCGCCGCCGCGACGGGCCGAGTGGTCAACGTCAAGAAGGGCCAGTTCCTTTCGCCGCAGGAAATGGAGTTCGTCGTCGGCAAATTGAAACAGGGCAGGGCGAAGGAGATCTGGCAGACCGAGCGCGGCACCACCTTCGGCTACCAGAACCTCGTCGTCGACATGCGCTCCTTTGCGCAGATGAAGGCGCTCGGGGCGCCGGCGATCTTCGACGCGACGCACAGCGTGCAGCAGCCCGGCGCCGCCGGGGGCAAGACGGGCGGACGCCGCGAATTCGTGCCGCCGCTCGCGAAGGCCGCGCTCGCGGCGGGAGCCGACGGTCTTTTCATCGAGACGCACCCGAATCCCGACAAGGCGATCTCCGACGGCCCGAACCAGATTCCAACCGCGGAGATGCCGGCCTTGATCGAGTCGTGCCTCGCCGTGTGGAAGGCCGTCCGGGAGTGAAGGTTTTGGAGACGGGACTATCAGTCCCGTGGTTTTTAGCCCTAGAGCGTGATGCCTCGCGAGACCGATAGCCCCGCCTCCACCAAACGGGCTAACTGTCCCCTCCCGAATTGACGCGCAGCGTGGCCGTCCCATCTTGGCGGCCAATCAACATTCCCCATGTCCACCTTCATCATTGACGTTCCGATGCCCGCGATGGGCGCCACGGTGAGCGAACTGACCATCCTCAACATCGTGGTCGCGCCCGGCACGGCGGTCACGAAGGGCCAGAAGCTGGCCGAGTTGGAAAGCGACAAGTCCGCCTTCGACTTTGAGTCGCCCGCCGACGGCCGGATCCTCGAGGTCAAGGCCGCCAAGGGTGACGTGCGCAGTTCCGGCCAGGCGATCTTTCGCATGGAGACGACCGACCAGAGCCTGCAGCATCTGGCCATCGCCACGGCGAAACACGACGCTGAGGTCGCGGCGCACGACACGCATGCGCCGGCCGCTGCGGCGGTGGCGAACAAGTCCCTCATCTGGACCCCGCGCGCCCTCAAGATGGCGCAGGAAGCCGGTTTGAATCACGCGACGATCACCGACATAGAGGCCACTGGCCCCGGCGGCCGCGTCTCCGGCGACGACGTGACGAAGTATCTGGCGGCGAAGAAGTGACGGTAGGGCCGGCGCTCGTCGCCGCGCCGAGGTCCGCCTGCAAGCGGCGACCCTACCCATGCCCCAACTCGTAGCTCAGGATGCTCAGCGCGTAGATCGCGGCCGTATCGCTGCGCAGCACCAGTGGGCCGAGCGTGATCGGCTGGAAGCCCGCCGTGAGCGCGGCGGTCATCTCGGCGGGGGAGAAATCCCCCTCGGGTCCGACGAGCCACAGCACCTTGCGCGGCGCCGCGTGGTGCTTGTCACGGTAATGCCGCAGCGCGGTCTTCAGCGACGTCGTGCCGGCGTGCAGGCTGGCGATCAGCTTCAGGTCGTAGTCCGTCGCGGCCGCGATGAAGGGGTTGAAATTCTGGATCGGCGCGATGTCCGGCAGCCACGGGTTGCCGCACTGTTTGGCCGCCTCGATCGCGGCGGTGCGCCACTTCTCGGTCTTTTTCCCGGCCCGGTCGCCATCGAAGTGCACCTGTGTCCGCTCGCTCAGCAACGGCACGATGCGCGCGGCGCCGACCTCGGTGGCCTGGCGCACAATGTCGTCCATCGTCGCGCCCTTGGGCATCGCCTGGGCGAGGGTGATCTCGTGCGGCAGCGGAGGGGCCTGCCGCGGCTCCTTCACACGCAACACCGCCGCGTGCTTGCTGGCATCGATGCATTCGGTGGTCCATTCGCGGCCGCGGCCGTCGAAGGCGATCACCGGATCGCCTCGTCCGCAGCGATTCACCGTGACCAGGTGGTGGCTTTCCTCCGGGGTGAGCCGGATTTCCCGCGGTTCCCGTTCGGGCGGTTGGCAATAGGCGCGGAAGTCGGACATCGGGGTGTTCCTGGAGGAGGGTTGCGCCGCGAATAAAGCGCATTCCGCCCGGGGCGTAAAGCCCGGCCTCGCCAACCCAGGGACGCGGTCCCGCCGGACCGCGACGTCACTGCGCTATCCCGGCGTAGAGCGCGTAACGGGTGAGCGTGGCGGTCTCGTGGATCCCGAGCTTGTCCATGACGTGTTGCCGGTGCTTCTCGACGGTCTTGATGCTGATCGATAACTTCGAGGCGGTCTGCTTGTTGGCGTTTCCCTCCGCGATGAGTCGCAGCACTTCCCGCTCGCGGGCGGTCAGGCGGCGGGAATCATCCTCCGCTGCCGTCCCGTTGGGCAAAACGCGGGAATGGGTCGGCGCCGAACGGGCGGCCTTGTCCCGGCCGTTGTTCCCTTCGTGGATCCCGCGAACGGCGGTGGTGAGCAGTTGGGCACTGGCCTGCTCGGTGAGATACCCGGCGGCTCCGGCGATGGCGAGATGGCCCTGGAACGGGTGGTTGTCATGGGGCATCAGCACCAGCAGGGTGGCGCCGCAGCAGGACTGGAATGCGCGGCGGAGCGACTCCAAGCCATCCCGGACCGCGAGCCGCATGGCAACGATGACGACATCCGGCCGGAGTTTTTCCGCCAAGGCGAACGCCTGGCCGGAGTCCTCGGCCTGTCCGACGACGGCGATATCGTCCTTGAAGGACAGAAGGGCGTTGATCCCCTGGCGGACCATCGTGCGCTCCTCGAGGAGGAGGACGGTGATACACTTGCCTATGGGGCCAAGCGATTCTCCTGCTCCCTTCTTCCGCCGATCGCGGGAGGGCGAGTTTTTTTGAGTCAGCCAGGCAGATCGATCGGCTTTGGATCTGGCGAGGCCGTTGGTTCGGGTATGATTCCGGGTGATCAGGCCCGCCATGCCCTGCAATGAGTCTTCAGTTTTCATGCTTTTGTCGGCTTGGGTTTCCCCATTCCTAAACCGGACCCGTGCCAATCATCGTTCAGCACTTCCAAGATTTTCTCCGCCAACCACTAGGCTGGGATTGTTTCCATTCGGCCGGCACCACGCCGCTTTACCCCAGGAGGCATTTTGCAAGGACGCAGCTGGGTTCACCGCATTTTGCCGGTTGGCCCAAAGCGCATTCGCGGGCGGGGTTCCGCTTCATCTGCACGCGTCAGATCTCGGCGGGCGAAGATGGTGCCTCGGGTGTCAGAGCCGCCGGGCATAGGGACCGCGGATTTCGAGGTCGGGTGAACAAGATACGCGACCCTTTCGCCAAACGATGCTGAGCCCCGGCCGGGGGCCGGGGTGATACTGCGACAGATTCGATGAACCAGGCCACCATAGCAGTGGCCCGGTCCCACGCACCGAGCCAGGTCCTGCCGACATACCGCGCCGTCTGCGCGGAGAGCGGAGGGCTGTTACCGGTGATCCTGCGCTCCGGCGGGCGGCCTGTCCCGGCCGGTCCACCCCCGAAGTAATCCGACCATGGCCCTCATGTCCGCACCGGAAAAGATCCGCACAACCGCCCGCTACCTGCCGCCGGGGGCCGGCGACAAGCGTTTCAAGATCCTCGAGGCGCACATCAAGAAGTTCCAGCAGCGGCAGGACGCCCTCATCGAGGTGCTGCATAAGGCGCAGGAACTCTTCGGCTACCTCGACGACGGCGTGCTCCGCTACGTCGCCGCGAAGCTCAAGCTGCCTTCCAGCCGCGTGTATGGTGTCGCGACGTTCTATCATTTCTTCACCCTCAAGCCGCAAGGCGAGCACACGTGCGTGGTCTGCCTCGGCACCGCCTGTTACGTGAAGGGCGCCAACCGGGTGCTGGCGGCGGTGGAGCAGCATGCGCACATCAAGGCCGGGGAGACGACCCCCGACAACAAGCTGTCGCTCCTCACGGCGCGGTGCATCGGTGCCTGCGGCATCGCCCCGGCGGTCGTCTACGACGGCACGGTCACCCCGCGCCAGACTCCGGAGACCGCGCTGGCCCAAATCAACCCGTGGATCACGCCATGACGCTGAACGATCTGCACCAGACCAAGGAGACGGAACTCGCCGCGCGGAAGAAGATCGTCCTGCGCTGCTGTCAGGCCGCCGGCTGCATCTCGTCGGATGCCCGGGGGGTGAAGGAACGCCTGGAAAAAACCGTCGCCGATGCCGGCCTCCAAGACCGGGTCGAGGTGCGCGGCGTGGGCTGCATGAAACTCTGCTGCGAGGGCCCGCTGGTGCAGGCCGACCCGCCCGGGGCCCTCTACGTCCGGGTCACGGCGGAGAACGCCCCGGCCATCGTCGCCGCTCTTCAAGGAGGCCGGTCCACCCTGGCGCAGGCGGACCCGAACTCACCCTTCTTCGCGCAGCAGCAGGCGATCGTGCTGGCGAACTGCGGGATCATCGACCCTGAGCGGATCGAGGCTTACATCGCCGCGGACGGATACCTGGCGCTGCATGAGGCGCTGGTCGAGATGACGCCCAAGGACGTGGTCGAGATCGTGGTCCACAGCGGACTGCGGGGCCGCGGCGGCGCCGGGTTTCCGACCGGGCTCAAGTGGGGCACGGTCGCAAAGTCCCCCGGCGCCAAGAAATACATCATCTGCAACGCGGACGAGGGCGATCCGGGTGCGTTCATGGACCGCAGCGTGCTGGAAAGCGATCCGCACAGCGTCCTCGAGGGCATGGCCATCGCAGCCTACGCCGTCGGGGCCGACGGGGGCTTCATCTATGTGCGGGCCGAGTATCCGCTTGCCATCAGCCGCCTGCAGACGGCCATCCGGCAGGCCAAGCAGGCCGGCCTCCTCGGCAGCGGCATCTTCGAGTCGCCGTTCAATTTCAACGTCGACATCCGCATCGGCGCCGGCGCGTTCGTCTGCGGCGAGGAAACGGCCCTGATGGCCTCGGTCGAGGGCAAGCGCGGCACGCCGCGCCCACGGCCGCCGTTCCCGGCCGAGCGCGGCCTGTGGGACTGCCCGACGCTGATCAACAACGTCGAGACCTTCGCCAACATCGCGCCCATCCTCCGGCGGGGCGCGGACTGGTTTGCCGGCATCGGCACCGAAAAAAGCAAGGGCACGAAGGTGTTCGCCCTGGCGGGAAAGATCTCGAACACCGGCCTCATCGAGGTGCCGATGGGCACAACCCTGCGGACGATCGTCGAACAGATGGGGGGCGGCGCTCCCGATGGGGGCAAGATCAAGGCGGTGCAGACCGGCGGTCCGTCCGGTGGCTGCATTCCGGCCCAGCACCTGGACATCCCGGTGGACTACGAGTCCCTGACCACCCTCGGCTCCATCATGGGCTCCGGCGGGATGATCGTGATGGACGAGACCACGCGCATGGTCGATGTCGCTCGGTTCTTCATGGAATTCTGCATGGATGAGTCCTGCGGCAAGTGCATCCCCTGCCGCACCGGCACCGTGCAGATGCACCGTCTGTTGGAAAAACTGCTCGCGCGCGAAGCCACGGCCCGCGATCTCGCCAAGCTGGAGGAGCTGTGTGACATGGTGCGCCACACGAGCCTCTGCGGCCTGGGCCAGACCGCGCCGAACCCGGTGCTCAGCACGCTCCGGTTCTTCCGTCACGAATACGAGGAGCTGCTCCAACCCGATCCCTACGGCCCGCGGGAAACGGCGCCTCCGGCCCCGCAACCCGTCGCCACGAAATAACCCACGACGTTTATGGCTGCGAAAACCCTCACCATCGACGGCACCCAGATCAGCGCCGAGAACCACACGACCGTCCTGCAGGCGGCGACGGAAGCGGGGGTCAAGCTTCCCACCCTCTGCCACCTGGAGGGTGTCTACGACGTCGGCGCCTGCCGGCTCTGCCTGGTCGAGGTCAAGGGCACGGCCAAGCTTCTGCCCGCCTGCACCACGCGGGTCTACGAGGGTATGGAGGTCACGACCAACAGCGAGCGGTTGAAGAAATACCGCCGGATGACGCTCGAGCTCCTGTTCGCGGAGCGCAACCACGTGTGCGCCGTCTGCGTGTCCAACGGCCATTGCGAGCTGCAGGCCCTGGCCTGCGACCTCGGCATGGACCATGTGCGCTACGACTACTGCTTCCCGAAGTGGGGCGTGGACGCCACGCACCGCTTCCTCGCCATGGACCACAGTCGCTGCATCCTCTGCACGCGCTGCGTGCGGGCCTGCTGGCACATCGAGGGCGCCGGCACCAAGAACGTCTCCGGCCGCGGGGCGAAGTCGATGATCATCACGGACCTCAACGAGCCGTGGGGCGACTCGGACACCTGCACCTCCTGCGCCAAATGCATGCTTTCGTGCCCGACCGGGGCGCTCTTCCACAAGGGGGCGACGGCGGGGGAGATGGAGCACGACCGCTCCAAGCTCGAGTTCATCGTCAACGCCCGGGAGAAAAAACAATGGAGCGTCTAAGGATAGCCACGGTCTGGTTCGGCGGCTGCGCCGGCTGCCACATGTCCTTCCTCGACCTCGACGAGTTCCTCATCGAACTCGCCGGGTTGGTGGACCTGGTCTACAGCCCGGTCATCGACGTCAAGGAATACCCGGAGGGCGTCGACCTCTGCCTGATCGAGGGCGCGATCTGCAACGAGGACAACCTCGAGCTGCTCCACAAGATCCGCGCCCGGACGAAAGTCCTCGTGTCCTTCGGCGACTGCGCGGTGACCGGCAACGTCCCCGCGATGCGGAACCAGCTCGGGCCCGACAACGTGGCGAACGTCCTCCAATGCGCCTACATCGAGCATGCGCAGGAGAACCCCCGCCGGCCGTCGACCGCGGGCCTCGTGCCCGCGCTGCTCCCGCGGGTGATGCCCGTGCACGATGTCGTGGCGGTGGAATATTTCCTGCCCGGTTGCCCGCCGCCGGCTGCGAATATCAAGGCGCTGCTCATCCCGCTGCTCGCAGGCAAGAGGCCCCAGCTCACCGGCCGGCAGATCAAGTTCGGCTGAACCCCGCCTCCCATGTCCCAGCGCATCATCATCGACCCCGTCACCCGCATCGAAGGCCACGCGAAGATCAGCATCTTCGTGGACAATGCCGGCAACGTGACCGGCGCCGAGTTCCATGTCGTCGAGTTCCGCGGGTTCGAGAAATTCTGCGAGGGCCGGCCTTACACGGAGATGCCGGGCATCACGCCGCGCATCTGCGGCATCTGCCCCGTCAGCCACCTGCTGGCCTCGGCGCGGGCCGGCGACGAGATCATGGCGGTGAACATCCCGGTGGCCGCCGACAAACTGCGCCGGCTGATGAACCTCGGGCAGCTAGTGCAGAGCCACGCGCTGAGTTTCTTTCACCTGAGCGCACCCGATTTCCTGCTCGGCTGGGACGCGCCCCTGGCCACGCGCAACGTTTTTGGCCTGATCGCCTCGCACGCGGACCTGGCCCGCGCCGGCATCCGGCTGCGGCAGTTCGGCCAGGAGGTCATCGAGGTGCTCGGCGGGAGGAAGATCCATCCCGCCTGGGCGGTGCCGGGCGGCGTGCGCAGCCCGCTGACCAAGGAGGGCGCCGAGAAAATCCGCGCGTGGCTGCCCGAGGCCTACGCCACGACGCGGACGGCGCTCGATCTCTTCCAGAAGGTGCTGGCCACGCATCAACCCGAGGTGCAGCTCTACGGGAATTTCCCCTCGCTCTTCATGGGGCTGGTCACCCCGGACGGCGGCTGGGAGCACCACGGCGGCAGGCTGCGGTTCACCGACAGCAGCGGCAGCATCATCGCGGACCAGGTCGCCCCTGCGGATTATCTCAGCGTCATTGGCGAGGCGGTGCAGGACAACTCCTACCTCAAGTCCCCCTACTACCTGCCGCTTGGCCCCGTCGAGGGCCTCTATCGGGTCGGCCCGCTGGCGCGGCTCAACATCAGCTCGCGCATGGGCGTGCCGCAGGCCGAGGCGGAGCTGGCCAACTTCAAGGCCCTCGGCCGGGGCGCGGTCACCTCGTCGTTCCTCTACCATTATGCGCGACTGATCGAGATCCTCGCCTCGCTCGAATACATCGAGCGCTCGCTGGACGATGCGGACCTGTTCTGCCCGGACCTGCGGGCCGACGCGGGCATCAACAGCCTGCACGGGGTGGGGGCGAGCGAGGCGCCGCGCGGCACGCTCTTCCACGACTACACGGTGGATCGCAACGGCCTGCTCCAGAAGGTGAACCTCATCGTCGCCACGGGGCAGAACAACCTCGCCATGAACCGGACCGTGGCGCAGATCGCCCGGCATTTCGCGCGCGGCCCGGAGATCACCGAGCCGATGCTCAACCGCATCGAGCACGGCATCCGCTGCTATGATCCCTGCCTCAGCTGCTCGACGCACGCTGCCGGGCGCATGGCGCTGCTGGTGCGGATGGTCGCCCCCGACGGCCGCGTGCTGCACGAGGTGCGGCGTGACTGACCGGGCCCGCCGCGCGCATTTTCTCCCGATGGCAACAGATACTTCCGGTCCCGCGATTTCCCGCGCCGCGCCCAGCGGCGAACCGGCCGAATTGCTGGTCATCGGCTATGGCAACACGCTGCGGCAGGACGACCAGGCCGGTCCGGCGGTCGCGGGGATCATCGAGGGTTACGCGCTGCCCGGGGTGCGCACGCTCAGCTGCGCGCAGCTTTCGCCGGAGCACGCCGCAGAGGTGGCGGCAGCCCAGGCCGTGGTTTTCGTCGATGCCCAGGCCGGGTCTTCCGGCGAGGTGGGTCTCCGTTGCGTGCTGCCGGCGGGGTCACCGCAGGTGACGACGCACGCGGTCGAGCCCGGGACGCTGCTGGCGCTCGCGCGCGATGTCTACTCGTGGGTGCCGCCGGCATGGCTGCTGACGGTCCCCGCGGAGCAATTCGGCTTCGGGGCGGACACCTCGCCGGTCACCCGCCGCGGGATCCAAGAGGCCGCAGCCACGGTGGCAAAGCTGGCGAGCGCGAAGCTCGCCGGTCGAGATTGGTGCCCGGGGTGGGGGTCGAACCCACAAGACATCGCTGTCGGTAGATTTTGAGTCTACTGCGTCTGCCAATTCCGCCACCCGGGCCAGCCAAGGCTGCGAAGCAAAGGCACGCTGCCGGCAATGTAAACTCCGTTTTGGCCTCCTTCGCGGACTCGACCTGGATAGCTCGGCCGATCCTGAAAACGAAAGCGGCAGGCCCGGGAGCCTGCCGCTTCGATCAGGTGGGCTGACGGCTAGTTTTTCCGCGCGCGGGCCAGGTGGCGGCTGGCTCCGAGGAGGGAAAGCGCCGCGAGGAACCAAAGCGAGGGTGCCCCGCCTCCTCGGTTGCTGGATGCGGTGGTGGTGGTTGGGGTCGTGGGCGTCGTGGGAGTAGTCGGCGTCGTGGGCGTTGTGGGAGTGGTCGGCGTCGTGACGGCGGGCGCGGTGCCGCCGGGGGTGATGCTCGTCGTGCCGCTGAAGGTGTCGAACTCACCGACAAAAACGTAGCGGCCGTTGCCAAAGGCGACTTCGGGGGCGTCGGATACGTTCGCGGTGGTGCCGATCGCGGCCCACGTGTTGCCGTCATACGAGGCGCGCGCAACCGACAGGTCGAAGCTGCTGGTAGTGGCCGTGTCGGTGATGACAAAGGCGCCGTTCAGATACTTGATGGTTTCGGTGACGAGTTTAATACCGGGCGAGGCGACGCTGAAGGTGGCGCCGTCGGCGCTCACCGATTGGCCGGAGACGCTGTTGCTGAAAGTCGAGACGAGCAGGGTGGCGCCGCTGGCGGCGATGATGCCCGGGCCGGCCGGGGCGGTGGTGATGCGGGTCCAGGTCGCGCCGTCGGCGCTGGAGTAAATGCCCGGGGCGGTGCCGTTGTAGAGGGTGGAGTAGAATTTCCCGTTGAAAAAGGTCACGTGGCTGGACGACGAGCCGGCGCTGATGGTGCGGGCGGTCCAGACGATGCCGTCCGGGCTGGTCAGCACCTGGTTGGTGGCCGGCTGGGCGGCGACGGGAGCGGCGAAGAGGTTGTTGCCGTAGGCAAACTTGCCGGGCGCGTTGATGGTGCTGCCCAGCGAAGTCGACTGGATCCAGGTGATGCCATCCGTGCTGCTCAGGATGACGCCGTTGCCGCCCGTCGGGCTGTCGGGCGTCACGCCGAGAAGAAATTTGCCATTGAGGAAACGCGGGGCGCCCGTGCGGCCGGCGACCGGGAGGGTGCGGCGCGTCCAGGTGGTGCCGTCGGGGCTCGTGAAGACCGCGGGCGTGACGACGGGCACGGCGTTGGTGCCACCAAAATATACGGCGAGGACGAACGTGTTGTTTCCGAAGTCCGCGCCGGTCACCTGCACGCTGATGCCGGCGGCGGTTACGTCGGCTGGAGTGGTTTTGGGCCAGGAGGGAACCTGGGCGTGGGCGGCAACAAAGCCGGCAAGGACGAGACCGAAGGCGATGACCGGGCGGAGAAGTTTCATTTCGCGGCCAGCATAACACACGTGGCGCAAATCATGGTTACGCGGTTGTGCGTAGCGCGCGGAACAGGAACGCCGTTGCTTGGCGGGTTCAACCGCCCCATCTCGTCACGTCGCGCCGCTCCTTCCGGAGAGCGCGGAGAGCGGTGCCCGGCAGGGCGGGTGCTGGTGGGGACAGCGCCTTCAGCCTCGCGCGGGACGCAGGCAGTCGCCCGCGGCGACGATAAGCGAGGCGCGGTTCTCGAGGCCCAGGCGCTGGAAGATCCGCTCCATGTGCTTGTCCACGGTGCGGGGACTGGTGCCGAGGATGACGGCGGTCTCGGCGTTGCTCTTGCCCTGCGCGACCCAGTAGGCGACCTCCGCCTGGCGCACCGTGAGCCCGAGCGCGATCAGCGCGGCTGGACCGGGCGGGGCGTGTTCCTCCTCCAGCACGAGCATCACCGTGTCGTCGCGGCCGGCCTCGGCGAAGCGGCGGACCAGCAGGGCATCGGGGCCGGTCGGAAAGCGTCCGCCGGCGGAAAAGCCGGCCGGCCGGCCGGCCGGGAAATACTTGGCGATCAGGTCATGCGCGAGTCGCGTGGCGAAGAGCATGGTCCCGGCGCGGTCGAGCACGATGACCGCCCGGTCGAGCGAGGCGGCGAGCTGCTCCTCGGCATCCAACCGGACCGCCACCTCGGCTTCCAACTCGAGGTTCTTCGCCTCGAGGGTGCGGCGGGCGGAGCGGAGGTCGAGTTGCACGCGAACCCGGGCGACGAGCTCCGGCACGTGCACGGGCTTCGTGACGTAGTCGACCGCCCCGGCGGCGAAGGCGCGGACCTTCTGTTCGGCGGCGTCGATGGCCGTGAGGAAAATCACCGGAATCTCCCGCCAGGCCGGATGGGCCCGCAGTGAGGCGCAGACCGTGAAGCCGTCCTCCCCGGGCATCATCACGTCGAGCAAGATGAGGTCGGGATGGCTGCGGGCCAGGACCTCGCGCGCGGCGGCGCCGTTCTCGGCGAGCAGCACGCGCACGCCCTCGCCCCGAAGGGTGTCGCAGACTACGCCGAGGGCCGCAGGGGTGTCGTCGACAACGAGGAGGGTGGGGGGCTTCATGAGGGTTGGGCGCGGGGCCGGGTTGGGCGGGTCGGGAAGACGCGGTGGTTATTCGAGCAGCAGGCGCAGACGGGAGAGCTGGAAGCCTGCCGCCGCCGCGGACAATTCGTCGAGCTGCGCCGTCGCCTCCGGGTGCGCCGGGCGCAGGCGAGCGAGTTCGGCCGTGAAGGCCTCGAGATCGCCGGCGGCCAAGCATTCTCGCAGCGCGGCGCGGATCGATTCGGGCAGGAGCGCGCCCGCGGCGGTAACCGGAAACGGAGCTACGGAGTCGGACTCGCGCCACGCCAGGCCGAGCAGGCGGGCAAGTTTATCGAGGAGGTCCGCGGTGCGGAAAGGTTTCGGGAGAAACTCGTCGCAGCCGGCGCGCGCGGCCTCGGCGGGGTCGAAGGCGATGACACTGGCGGAGGTGAGCAGGATTTTCACAGCGGCGCCGCGCGGCAGGGCCCGCAGGCGGCGGGTGAACTCGAGGCCGTCGATGTCCGGCATGCGGAGGTCAACGATCGCGACATCCGGCCAGGGCTCGGCCCCGCGGGCCAGACGGTCCAGGGCGTCGGCGGGCGAGGCATAGTCGGCGCATTCAAAGCCGAGCGGGGCCAGCAGCTCGGCCAGCAGGCGGCGGTTGATCGTGTGGTCGTCCACGATGAGCGCGCGCCGGGCCGGACCCGAGTAGCCGGCGATGCGGCGGCCGGCCGTGGTCGCGGGCTCGCGGGGGGCGACGGCGCGGAGCGCGAGCGTGAAGGCAAACGTGCTGCCGCGGCCTGGCGCGCTCTCCAGTCTGAGGGTGCCGCCGAAGCGCTCGACGAGGGCCCGGCTGATCGCGAGGCCGAGCCCGGTGCCGGTCGGGCTGTTGTGGGCGGGCGCCGCCTGCTCGAAGGCCTGGAAGAGACGTTGCTGGTCCCCGGCGGAAATGCCGGGACCGGTGTCGGTGACGGAGAACTCGACGAGTTCCCCGTCGGGCTGCGCGGCGGAAGAGACCGGCGCGACGCGCAGGGTGACGCTGCCCCTCGCCGTGAACTTGATTGCGTTGCCGATGAGGTTGTCGAGGACTTGCCGGAGCTTCTGGGCGTCGGCCTCGACCCACGTTGGCAGGCCCGGCGCGGCGTCCAGCGTGAACGCGAGGCCCTTGCCGCCGGCCGCGTGGGCGTGGGCGGCGGCGATGTCGCGGAGGAAGTCGCCGAGGGCGAAGGTCGCGGGGCGCAGGGTGAGCTTGCCGGCCTCGATCTTGGCGAGATCGAGCACGTCGTTGATCATGTGCAGGAGGTGCTCGCCGCTCTGGTGCACGATGCGGAGGCGCTCCTGCTGGTCGGGCGCGAGGCGCTTGTCGCCCTGGAGCAGCTGGGCGTAGCCGAGCACGCCGTTGAGCGGGGTGCGGAGCTCGTGGCTCATCGAGGCGAGGAAGGCGCTTTTCGCGCGGCTGGCCGACTCGGCGGCGTCGCGGGCGACGGCGAGCTCGCGGGTGCGCGTGGCCACCAACGCCTCGAGACGGACCCGCTCGCGGGCCGCGCGTCCGAGCCGCCAGCGGACATACAGGAAGAGCGCGGCGAGTCCGCCTGCGATGTAGCCGGCGAAGGCCCAGGCCGTGAGCCAGGGCGGCGGCGTGACCGCGAAGGCGAGGACGGCCGGCGTGGCGAGCCGGCCGAGGCGGTCGCGCGCCCTGATTTCCAGCCGATAGTTGCCGGCGGGCAACGCCAGGTAGCGGACCTCGGGGCTGGGCGACCACGCGCTCCACTGTGCATCCCAGCCGACCAGGCGGCTCTGGTATTCGATGCGGGCCCCCGGAGCGAGGGAGATGGCTTGCGCGCCGAACACATAGGGTTGGCGCGAATACCGGAAGCTCGCGGGCGCGGCGGTGAGCGGCTGGGTGACGCCGGCGGCTTCGAAGCGGGTGAGCTGCGTGCTCCAGTCGGCGGGCCCGGCCACCAGCGCCGACGGGCGGAGGCGGACGAGGCCCTCGACGGTTTTCAACCAAACGATTTCGCCGTCGCCCTCGCCCTCGATGAGGCCGGGGCCGCCGTCGATCGGGCCGAGGATCTCCTGCACGGCGGCGGGCAGCGGTTCGAATGCGGCACCGCGCAGGCGACCGTAGAGCGGAAGGCTGTGCGCCACATCGAAGTTGGCGCTGCCCCAGGCCTCCTCCGCGCGGGCAGCGCCCATGCCGATGGCGCTGATCGGCTGGCCGAGATGCTGGAAACGGGTCTCGGGGACGAACCGTTGCGCCGCCGGATCGAAACGGACCTGGCCGGCGTCGGTGTGGAAAAGCGGGCCGAACGAGGTCGGCACGGCGTAGACGGAGTCGTTGCCGCCCGGCAGGGTGCCGTGCGCGGCATCGAAGGTGGTGATCACCGGCTCGGCCCACAGCGTGGGGGCGGGCCCGGGCTGGACACGATGGACGCCGCGGGATGATGTGCCGAGCCAGACCGTGCCGTCGGGGTCGACATGCACGGTGCGCACCTGACCGAGGGCGGGGAAGTGGCGGACCTCCCGCATGGCGCCGCCGGCCGCGCGTTCGTAGATGGTGAAACCCGCGCTGCGCCCGATAAAGAGCCAGCGCGCATCGGCGCTCGCGGCGACAGCAGTGAAGAAGTTCGAGCCGTCGTTCGCGATGAGCGCGGTAAGCCGGCCGTCGTGCAGGCGGGTGAGGCCCTGGCTGTGCGTGATGAGGAGACCGTCGGGCAGCTCGAGCATCTTCTGCGTGTAGCGCGGCGAATCGGCGACCGGCTGGAAAACCGCCGGCCTGTCTGGCGCGCCCGGGTTGAGCTGCAGCAGGCCGGTCGGCGAGCTGAGGTAGAGCCGGCCTTGGTGGCGCTCGAGGCTCTGGCTCAGGCCCGGCGGGACGCCCTGGGCCTCGCCGAAGAAGCTGGCGCCTTCGGGCTGCGCGACCTGGAAGGCTCCGGCGAGGGTGGCGATCCACAGCGCACCGTCGCGGTCGAGGGCGAGATCCATGATGGGGCTGTCCGTGACACCCGCGGCCTTGTCGAATCGGCGGAGAAGCCGGCCCTCGGCGTCGGTGACGAGGACGCCGGCCCGGTCGGTGCCCGCATACCAGCCGCCGCCGGGCCGCGGCAGCGCGCAGACCAGGCGGGCGTTGCCGAGGGCGCCCTTGAACTCAGGGGCGAGGGGTTCGACCGTCTCGCCGCGCAGCCGGAAGAATCCTCCGGCGGAATTCATGCCGACCGCGGTGCCGGCTTCGGCGGCGTAGAGGCGCATGATCGAGGGGCCGGCGACGAGCGGATCGCGGCTGATCTCGCGGAACTCGGCGCCGTCCCAGCGCAGCAGCGCCTGATTCTTGAGTTGGAAAAACAACCGGCCGCCGGCGCCGAGCAGGGTGCCGGTGCTTGGAAAAGTCCAGACGCGGAACGTGCCCGCCTGCCAGCGGATCGCCTTGGTGTCGGTGGCAAACCACACGGCGTCGCCCTCAACGACGCAGTCCCAGATGCGGCCGATCTTGCGGTGCTCGGCCGGCAGCCGGTCGGCCATGGCCTGGAAATGCCAGGCGCCGAACGCATCCCGCTCCGCGTAGCCGAGCTGGTCGACGCCGCCCAGCCAGACGCGTCCCGCGGGATCGACGGCCAGGCAGCGCGCGGCCGGGGTGTCGGTCTGCACCGCCGTCCACGTGGAGCCGTTGAAAATGTGCAGGAAGGTTCCGGCCAGCAGCATCATCTCACCACTGGCGGGATGAGGCAGCACCCGGGCCACAGCGGGGCTGCCCTGGTAGTCGCGGGGCTTGAAGGTGCGGACGAGAGGCGCGCCGGTTTCGAAGTCAGCCGCGGGCAGCAGCGGGGAAGCCAGCCCGATCCACAGAACGATGCCGCTCAGTGCACGACGGATGGGGGCGGAGGAAATCGGCACGCGTGCGGAGTAAAGCGGCGCGGCCGGAGGTGTCTATGCGAAAGGAAGGGAGGGGATTTGCTCTCCATGTAGGGCTGGCGCTTGTCGCCATGCCGCTCCGTGTTCGAACAACGGCATGGCGACAAGCGCCAGCCCTACATTCGGCGGGGAACTCCCCGACTACTTCGCCGCAGGCTCGCGGTATTCGCCGAGCACACGGTAGCGCTCGTAGCGCTCGTCGAGGAGCTTCTCGATGCTTTTCGGGACCAGCTCACCGAGATGGTGGATCAGGGCCTTCTTCAGGGAAGCGGTGGCGGCGGCCGGATCGTAGTGCGCGCCGCCGAGCGGCTCGGGGATGACCTCGTCGACGACGGCCAGCTCCTTGAGGTTGGCGGCGTTCAGCTTCAGGGCCTCGGCGGCCTTCGGCGCGTTGGCGCGATCCTTCCAGAGGATGGCCGCGCAGCCCTCGGGGGAGATGACGGAATAATAGGCGTTCTCGAAGATGAGCACGCGGTCGGTGACGCCGATGCCCAGGGCGCCGCCGGAGCCGCCTTCGCCGACGATGATGGCGATGGAGGGGACCTTGAGCATCGCCATTTCGCGCAGGTTCACCGCGATGGCCTCGGAGACGTGGCGCGCCTCGGACTCGACGCCGGGGAAGGCGCCCGGGGTGTCGATGAAGGTGATGACGGGCAGGCCGAACTTCTCGGCGAGTTTCATCAGGCGCAGGGCCTTCCGGTAGCCTTCCGGCTGCGGCATGCCGAAGTTGCGGATGATGTTTTCCTTGGTATCGCGGCCCTTCTGCTGGGCGATGATCATGACGGCGCGACTCTCGAAAAAGGCGGTGCCGCCGACCAGGGCGCGGTCGTCATTGAATTGGCGGTCGCCGTGGAGTTCCTGGAAGTCCTCGCACAGGGCGGCGACGTAATCCAGGGCGTAGGGCCGCTTCGGATGGCGGGCGACCTGCACGCGCTGCCACGGGGAAAGGTTGGTGTAGATGTCCCGCTTGGTGACATCGATCTTGGCCTCAATGGTCGCCAGCTCGGCGGACATATCGATGTTGTTCTCGAGCGACTGCTGATGCAGGGCTTCGAGTTGCTTTTCGAGTTCGCGGAGGGGCTTCTCGAATTCCAGCAGGTAGGCGGGTCGATCCATCCCCCAAGGCTAGGGGTCGGCGCGGGCCGCTGTCAACGGGCTGTGTCGGCCGAAGCCTTGCGCGAAGGCTGATCAGCCTTTAATGCCTTCGCCAGATGCAGTTGGGTTGCGAAGCTCGTCCTTCCAGCTCTGGATCTTGGCCTGCGCCCCGAACTTCTCGGCCGTGGCCTTGTCGCCCTTTTCCATCCAGATCCGGGAGAGCGTGGTATTGATGAAAAGGTCGTCGGGCCGGAGCGCATGGGCGTGCTGCGCGGCGGTCAGGGCGGCGTCGAAGCGGCGGAGCGAAAAGTTGATTTCGGCGAGCGCGTGCCACGCCTCAAAGGCTCCGGGCGCGGCGGCCGTGGCCTGGCCTAGCTTGGCGAGGGCGGTGTCGTTTTCGCCCATCGTGTAGTCGAAGGTGGCTTCCTCGATGAGGGACTGGATTTCGGCGGGACTCACGCGCGCACGGTAGCACGGACAGGGCAAAAAGAAAGGACGGCCTTGCGGGCCGTCCTTGAAAGGGGAGTTGGCTGGAAAATCAGGCCTTCTTGAGGCCGGCCTCGATCGAGATGTCGACGGTGACATCGTCGCCGAGCACCTTGCCCAGCATGGCGGGTCCGTTCACGCCGAAGTCGGACTTCTTGATGGTCGTGGTCGCTTCCCAGCCGGAAAGCTGCGAGCCCGGGCGCATGCCAGGACCAAAGCCGAGGGAGGTGACCTTGAGGACGACTTCCTTGGTGACGCCCTTGATGGTGAGGTCGCCGGTGACGTCGAAGGTGCTCTCACCGGTTTTCTTCCAGGCCTTGCTCTTGAAGGTCATGGCCGGGAACTTGGCGGCGTCGAAGAAATCGGGAGTCTGGAGGTGCTTGTCGCGGTCCGGATTGGCTGTGCTGATGGAGGCGATCTCGACGGAGGCCTCGACGTTGCTGTTCTCGAGATTGGCGCGGTCGACCGTGATGGTCCCCGTGGTCTTCGTGAAGCTGCTCGAGAATTTCGAGAGCATGTGGCGGATGCTGAAGCCGGCGGAAGAATGGACCGGGTCGATGGCATAGGTTTCGACATCGGCGCGGGCGGCGGCGGTGAGGCTGAGGACGGCCAGGAGGGCAATGAGACGTTTCATAAGGATGATGGGTTGAAGGTGGAGGAGGACAGGGGTAGGGAGGTTTGTTGCGTATGCAACTAAATAGTTGCGAGCCTCCGATTTTACAGGATCAGCATGGCGTCGCCATAGCTGAAGAAACGGTATTCGCGGGCCACGGCGTCGGCGTAGATCTCCTTCAGCCAGGCGATCCCGTCGGTCGAGCCGGGCGCGAGGAAGGCTGACACCAGGCAGAGCAGAGTGGAGCGGGGTTGGTGGAAATTCGTGATGAGCCCATCCACGCCGCGGAACTCGCGCGGCGGATAGATGAAGAGGCCGGCCTCGCCCAAGAAGTCGCCGCCGGTAGGCGCCTGGTGGCGCGACAGAAAATCCTCGATGGTCCGCACGGAGGTCGTGCCGACTGCAACGCGGCGCCCCTTGGTCGCGAACAGCGCCTCTTGAGTCGAGGCACCGATCTCGTATACCTCGCGGTGGATCGCGTGGTCGGCGATGTTCTCCGTCATGATCGGCCGGAAGGTGCCGAGGCCGACGTGGAGGGTGAGGTCGGCGCAGGCGACGCCTTGGCCCGCGAGCGAGGCAAGGAGTTCCGGCGTGAAATGGAGCCCCGCGGTCGGGGCGGCGGCGGCGACCTGGTGGCCGCGGTCGGCGTAGACCGTCTGGTAGCGCTCGCGGTCGACGCGGCGCGCGGCATCGTTTTCGCGCTCGGTGATGTAGGGTGGCAGCGGCATTTCGCCGATGCGGTTGGCGACGGCGAGGATGTCCGCTTCGGCGGTGACGAAGGCGACGCGCACGAGGCCGTCGTCCCTTTTCTCCCGCACGGTGCCGCTGAACAGGCCGTCGAGGCCGAACGTCGCGCCGACGGGAAGCTTCTTGCCCGGCCGCAGCAGGCACCACCACTCGCCGGCCGCAGCGGCCGGCCGGAGAAGCAGGCACTCAACGTGGCCGCCGGTCGGCCGCGCGGCGTGGAGCCGGGCGGGGATGACCGCGGCGTTGTTGCGGAAAAGGCAATCACCGTCCCGCAGGTATTCCGGCAGATCGCGAAAATGCCGGTGCTCGACGGCGCGGGTGGCGCGGTGCACGACCAGCAGCCGCGATTCATCCCGCCGGTCGGCCGGCTGCTGGGCGATCAGGTGCTCGGGCAGGGGATAGTCGAAAAGGTCCGTCTTCAAGATAGGCCGAAAGAATTATCTTTCTCGACTGGATTAGAAATCGGGCCGCTGGCAACCTTTCTCGATGGAAGAGGCTCCCTGGAAAAAAACACTGCTGTGGCTCGCGGCCGCGGTCTGTTTTTTGCCCTCGATCACCCCGCCGCTGGCCCTCTTTGCCGGAATCGTTTTCGCCGTGCTGATCGGCCGCACCGACGCGAAGCGGGCCGCGAAGATCCAGAAATACCTGCTGCAGGGCTCCGTGGTCGGCCTGGGCTTTGGCATCCAGTTTTCCGCGGTCATCAAGGCCGGCTCCACCGGGGTCCTGATCACGGCCGGCTCCCTCGTCGCGACCATCGCGCTGGGCCTGCTGTTGGCGCGCTGGCTGCAGGTTGAGCAGACCATCGGACGCTTGATCTCAACCGGCACGGCGATCTGTGGGGGCAGCGCCATCGCGGCGATGGGCCCGGTGCTGGGTGCGCTGCCGCGCGACATGTCCGTCTCCCTGGGCTGTGTCTTCGTGCTCAACGCGGTCGCGCTCTTCGTGTTTCCCGTGGTCGGCCACTGGCTGGCGATGTCGCCGGAGCAGTTCGGGTATTGGGCGGCGATCGCCATCCATGACACCAGCTCGGTGGTCGGGGCGGCGGCGAGGTATTCGCCGGATGCGCTGGCCATCGCGGTGCCGGTGAAGCTGGCGCGGGCCTTGTGGATCCTGCCGATGGTGACCGTGGCGGCGCTGGTGGTGCGCAAGCCCGGCGGCAAGGCCACGCTGCCGTGGTTCATCTTCCTGTTTGTGGCGGCTTCGGCCGTGGCCTCGTTCGTGCCGGCGGGGGCGCCGGTTTACCCCTGGCTGGTGCAACTGGCAAAGTCCGGGCTGGCGGCGACGCTCTTCCTGATCGGGGCGAGCCTGTCCCCTGGCATGCTCAAGTCCGTGGGCTGGCGGCCTTTCGCGCTGGGCATCACCCTTTGGCTGGTCGTCAGCGTGCTTTCGCTGGGGGTGATCCGGCATTGGGTTTGAGCGACCGACAAAAATGCTTGCCTCACCGGGGGCAAAACACCCGAATGCCGCTTCTCTTTCGGCCGCTTTAGCTCAGTTGGTAGAGCGACTCATTCGTAATGAGTAGGTCGTCGGTTCAAATCCGACAAGCGGCTCCATTTCACGAGGTGCGCGGAACTCCAGGAGGGCGGACGCCGTCCACCCTTGGTGCGAGCACACGTTCCGCCCCGCAATAGACGTTGAATCTGTCGGCCCGGAGAAACCCGACCAGCGAAAGGTTGCCGCGCCGCGCGCACTCGACGGCCAGGGTGGAAGGCGCGCCGATGCCGGCGATCAGGGGCAGGCCGGCGGCGAGCGCCTTCTGGACCAGTTCAAACGAGACGCGCCCGCTGACCAGCAGAATGGTGTCACGCAGTGGCAGGCGGGATTCCAGCAGCGCCCAGCCGAGGACCTTGTCGAGGGCGTTGTGCCGCCCGACGTCCTCGCGAAGGCATAGCAGTTTACCGGCGGAGCTGAACAGCGCGCTGGCATGGAGACCGCCGGTGGCGGCGAAGCCTGGCTGTGCGGCGCGGAGCCGGGCGGGCAGGGCGGTCAGGAAGGCGGGAGTAAACTGCGGCCCGGGCGGGACGGCCGGAAAATTGTGCGCGACCGCGTCGATCGTCGCCTTGCCGCACAGGCCGCAGCTCGAGGAACTGAAGACGTGCCGGGTCAAGCGGGCAAAGTCCACGGTCACCTCCGGCGCGAGCAGGGCGTCGACCACATTGCCGGCCTGCCCCTCGGGGAGATCGCGGCACACGAGGATATCGAGCACATCGGCGGCCCGACGGATCAGTCCTTCGGTGAGCAGGAATCCCGCGGCTAGTTCGCGGTCGTGCCCCGGGGTGCGCATGGTGACCGCCACGCTGCGGCCGCCGATGCGGATTTCGAGCGGTTCCTCGATGGCGAGACTGTCGGAGTGATCAGCATCGGCGGACAGGTCAGCCGGCCAGCGGCTAACGGTGAGGCGGGCCGAGTTCATGCGCCGTGGGCCCGGGCCGCCGCGGCTTGGTCGGGGCTGGCCGCGAAGCTGACCTCGATCGACTTGCTGGTTGGTGTTTCGCTTTCATCCGCGATGCTGTCGATCGGCACCAGCACGTTGGCCTCGGGAAAATAGGTCGCAGCGCAGCCGCGCGGAATCTCGTAGGGCGCCACCATGAAGCGGTGAGCGGTGCGTTCCTGACCGGCGAAGTGGCCGGTGATGTCAACGAACAGACCCTGTTGGAAACCGAGGGCGGCGATATCCTCGGGGTGGAGGAAAACCACGCGGCGCCCGCCGTAGACGCCGCGGTAGCGGTCGTCGAGGCCGTAGATCGTCGTGTTGAATTGGTCGTGCGTGCGCATCGTCTGCAGCAGGAAGCGGCCGGGCGAGACCGGGACAAAGCTGGCCGCGGCCGTGTGAAAGTTGGCGCGGCCGCTCGTGGTGCGAAAGATCCGTTCGCGGGCGCCGTTGGGCAGATAGAACGGGCTCCGGCCGATCCGGGCGTTGAATTCCGAAAAGCCAGGAATCACCCGAGAAATGTGGTCGCGGATGAGCGCGTAGTCGTCCGCCATGCCAGTCCAGTCGATGGGCGAAGAGGGAAGGGTCGCGCGGGCGATGCCTGCAACGATGGCGACTTCGCTGAGCAGCCGGTCGCTGACCGGTTGCAGGCGACCGCGGGACGAACTGACGATCCCCATCGAATCCTCCACCGTGACGAACTGCTCGCCGGCGGCGCGCCGATCCACATCGGTGCGGCCGAGGCAGGGCAGAAGCAATGCCGTGCGGCCGGTGACTAAATGCGAACGGTTGAGCTTCGTGGCAACATGCACAGTCAGGTCGCAGCGCCGCAAGGCCTCGGCGGTGAACGCGGTGTCCGGCGTGGCCTGCAGGAAATTCCCGCCGAGCGCGACGAAGGCTTTCACGCGGCCGTCGTGCATCGCCTTGATGGCCTCGACGACGCTGTAGCCGTGATGGGCGGGCGGGGTGAAATGAAACTCCGTTTCGAGCGCCGTGAGGAGGGCCGCTGGTGGCTTTTCCCAGATGCCCATGGTGCGGTCGCCCTGCACATTGCTGTGGCCGCGCACCGGGCACACGCCAGCGCCGGGCCGGCCGATATGTCCTCCCAGCAGCAGCAGGTTCACGGCGTAGCGGATCGTATCGACGGCGTTCTTGTGCTGGGTGAGCCCCATCGCCCAGCAGATGATCATGCGCTTGGAGCCGGCCATCATCGCGCCGGCGGCACGCACGTCCGCCTCGGCTACGCCCGAGAGGCGCGCCCACTCGGCAAAGTCGCCTTCGCGGATGTCTTTGGCGAACTCGTCGAAGCCGCTGGTCAGGTTGGCAATGAACTCGCGGTCCAGCACCGAACCGGGAGCGGCCTGCTCCGCGTCGAGCATCAGGCGGGCGAGCGCCTTGAAGAGCGGGAGGTCGCCATTGATCCGCACCGGTAGGAAGAGATCGGTCAGGGCCGTGCTTTCGCCGAGCAGCATCGCGGCATACTTGAGCGGATTGGAGTATTCCTCGGGGTTGGGGTTTTTCACCCGCATCAAGCCGACCTCGCGCAGCGGATTGATCGCGATGATCCGGGCGCCCCGCTTCTTCGCGTTTTCCAGTGTCGTCATCATGCGCGGATGATTGGTCCCCGGATTCTGGCCGGCGATGACGATCAGGTCGGCGGCCTCGAGGTCGTCGAGCGTGACCGTGCCCTTGCCGACGCCGATCGAGGCGCTGAGCGCGCAGCCGCTCGATTCGTGGCACATGTTGGAGCAGTCCGGCAGGTTGTTGGTGCCGTAGGCGCGGGCGAAGAGCTGGTAGAGGAAGGCAGCTTCATTGCTGGCCCGTCCCGAGGTGTAGAAGGCGGCGGCGTCCGCCGTGGGCAGCGCGCGCAGCTGAGCGGCGATGAGGGCAAACGCGTCGTCCCATGGGATGGGCTCGTAGTGGTCCTGGCCGGCGCGCAGGACCAGCGGCTCGGTCAGCCGGCCCTGCAACTCGTGCCAATGGTCGGATTTTTCGGCCAGGGCGGGCACGGAATGCTCGCCGAAAAAATCCGCGGTGATGATCCGCGTCGTGGCCTCGCTGGCGATGGCCTTGGCGCCGTTCTCGCAGAACTCGAAGACATGGCGTTTCCCGTCCGGGTTGGGCCACGCGCAGCTCTGGCAATCGAACCCGTCCTTCTGGTTCACGTTGGCGAACGCCTTGGCCGTGCGGGTGACGCCCGCGCGGCCCAGGCCGTGCTCGAAGCTCTTGGCAATGGAGGTCAGGCCGGCGGCGGCGCGGGGCGGGGGCTTGAGCCGGGGAGAAACGTTCTCAGGCGACGGCTCGGCGCGGGAAGCCGGGCTGAATGGCGGGTTGGGATTCACGCGGGCCGGAGGCTAGATACGGGCGTCCCGATGCGTCCACGCCATAGTTGGAAAAGCGGTTGCGCGGAGATCCAAACGGAGAGTGTCCACGCTGTCTGGGTCGCGGTCCCGGCGGTTCAATTGTCGACGATGTGGTCGTCGGGCAGGTGGCCCTGCAGCTTCCGGCGCAGGCGCTGGGTCTCGATCTCGGACTTCAGCATGGCGGAGAAAATCTGGAGCCGGCGGCGGGTCTCGAGGGTTTCCAGGAGCCGCTGTTTGGCGGCGCTGTCGTCGCAGAGGTTGAACACCGCAATGTCCGCAAAGGTGTCGATGTCGTCGATGCTCTCGAGGAACTGCATCATGCCCTTCGCGAGCGGCAGGCCGAGGCGACGGCGGAGATTCAGCAGCCGCATCACCTCGAGGCGGAGGATCTCCAACTCCGCATGATTGGTGCCGGCGGTGGTCGCGATCGGCTGCACCGCGATCAGGCGGTAGGGCGCCTCGCGCACGATCTCCTTGACCTCGACGCGGCAGATGCCCTGGAGAAGCAGGTTGGAAGTGTCGTTCTCGCCTTTTTGGCAGGCGCGGATGATGCCGACGGACGCGATGGCGGGCAACGGCTCGGTCTCATCGGGATCATCAACCCGGGTCGGATCCAGGCGCGCGATGGCGAAGAGACGGTTGCTGGCAAGCACGTCGCGCAGCATCTGCCGGTAGCGCGGCTCAAAGATATGGAGCGGAAGCAGCGCCTGCGGGAAGAAAACCGTATCGGGGAGGGTCATCACCGGCACGGTCTCGGGCACATGCAGCGTTTCCATGGAAAGCAGGCTAGGTGGAACGATCGGATTATCAACCCGAGGTTTGGCCGGAGGCGAGGATCCGCCGTTTGCTCCCGTGTGCCTCTTGGTTTACGGCATTCGATGCTGGTGGCACAGTGTGACAGCCATAGTCGAAATGATGTGACACGGTGACGCGAAACGGAGTGAACAGAAGTTGATCGCGTCGATACCGGAAATTGTAAACCAATGGAGGCCAACGGGCCGCAAAACACGTGGCAGCGGGGCATGGGCATTGCTAGCAACACGGCATGAGCAGAATTTTAGGCATCGATCTAGGCACCACCAACTCTTGCATGTCCATCATGGAGGGCGGCGAACCGGTAGTCATTCCGAACGCCGAGGGTGCACGCACCACACCGTCTGTCGTGGCATTTACCAAGACCGGAGAGCGCGTCGTCGGCCAGGCTGCCAAGCGCCAGGCCGTGACCAACCCGAAGAACACCGTCTTCTCCGCGAAGCGCCTCATCGGCCGCAAATTCACCGAGGTCAGCGAAGAGGCGAAGAATCTTCCCTACAAGGTCGTCGCCGGCAAAAATGGCGACGCTTACATCGAGGTGCAGGCCGGTGACAAGACCGAGCAGTTCGCGCCGCAGCAGATCGCAGCCTTTGTTCTCGGCAAGCTGAAGGCTGACGCCGAGGCCTATCTCGGCGAGAAGATCACGCAGGCCGTCATCACGGTCCCCGCCTATTTCAACGACGCCCAGCGTCAGGCCACCAAGGATGCCGGCAAGATTGCCGGCCTCGAGGTGCTCCGTATCATCAATGAGCCGACGGCGGCCTCGCTCGCCTACGGCCTCGACAAGAAGAAGGACGAGAAGATCGCGGTCTTCGACTTGGGCGGCGGCACCTTCGACGTCTCGATCCTCGAGATCGGCGATGGCGTGTTCGAGGTGAAGGCCACCAACGGCGACACCCACCTCGGCGGCGACAACTGGGACGACACGATCATCGGCTGGCTCGTCGAATCCTTTAAGAAGGAAAACGGCATCGACCTCCGCAAAGACCCGATGGCGCTCCAGCGTCTGAAGGAAGAGGCCGAGAAGGCCAAGATCGCGCTTTCCTCCGCCACGACCTACGACATCAACCTGCCGTTCATCACGGCGGACGCGTCCGGCCCGAAGCACCTGAACATCCAGCTCACGCGGGCGAAGATGGAGCAGATCTGCGAGGCCCTCTTCGAGCGTTGCATCCAGCCGTTCAAGAACTGCCTCAAGGACTCCGGCGTTTCCTCCGACAAGATCGACGAGCTCGTGCTTGTCGGCGGCATGACGCGCATGCCCAAGGTCGTCGACATCGCGAAGACCCTCGGCGGCAAGCCGCCGCACCAGGGTGTCAATCCCGACGAGGTCGTCGCCATCGGCGCGGCCATCCAGGGCGGCGTCCTCAAGGGCGAGGTCCGCGACGTCCTCCTCCTCGACGTGAGCCCGCTCACGCTCGGCATCATGACGGCTGGCGACATCGCCACGCCGATGATCCCCCGCAACACCACCATTCCGACCAAGAAGACGCAGACCTTCTCGACCTACAGCGACAACCAGCCGGGTGTCGAGATCGTCGTCCTCCAGGGCGAGCGCCCGATGGCGCGCGACAACAAGAACCTCGGCACCTTCAAGCTCGACGGCATCCCGCCGGCGCCGCGCGGCACGCCGCAGATCGAGGTCACCTTTGACATCGACGCCAACGGCATCCTCCACGTCTCCGCCAAGGATCTCGGCACCGGCAAGGAGCAGAAGATCACCATCCAGGGCTCGTCCGGCCTCTCCAAGGAAGAGGTCGAGAAGATGACCAAGGAGGCCGAGCTCAACGCCGCCGAGGACGCCAAGCGCAAGGAAGCCGTCGAAGCCAAGAACCAGCTCGACACGACCATCTACCAGCTCGAGAAGACCCTCAAGGACGCGGGCGACAAGATCCCCGCCGACGTGAAGGGCAAGTTCGAGACGGCCATCACCGACGCCAAGAAGGAACTCGAGAGCAACGACACGGCCCGCATGAAGGCCGCGCTCGAGACGCTCTCGAAGATCGGCGCCGAACTCTACCAGGCGGCGCAAGCCGCGGGTGCGGCGGCCGGCGCGACCCCTGAGGGTGGCGCAGCGGCCGGTGGCCCGGCGCCCGAGCCCAAGGCCGCCAAGAAGGCCGAAGGCAAGGTCGTCGATGCCGACGTCGAGATTGTCGACGAAGAGAAGAAGTAACCTTTTGCGCGCCCCTGTTTCCTTTGGGAACAGGGGCGCGTTCCTAATCCAAACAGACTCAACCCCGACACAAAAACAATATGGCTAAAGTAAATATCAAACCCATCGGTGATCGCGTGCTCGTGCAGCACATCGAGGAAAAAGAACAAGTCCGCGGCGGGATCATCATCCCGGACAGCGCCAAAGAAAAGCCGCAGGAGGCGAAGGT